>ENA-OOSI01000586-OOSI01000586.1-human-gut-metagenome-genome-assembly--contig:-NODE-586-length-10638-cov-2.660588_pt1 | contig 10638 bp, 10 predicted proteins | sample MGYA00241171_ERZ501200 | MGnify/ENA primary metagenome ERZ501200 (study PRJEB25962, sample SAMEA2042554) | human gut metagenome | biome: human gut; feature: human-associated habitat; material: faeces...
ATTACATCATAAGCCCAATGTGGATATGTATATGGCAAATTTTCATGCCAAGAAAATGGATCTTGCATATCTATTCCGTTTTCTAATATGTGCTTACCTATAGCAATTGTATAATATGTGTCATTTTGAAATGTAATTGGTGTAATTGAAAATGCAAATATAATTATTGATACAATCGCTATGACGTCAATTCTTTTTATTTTTTTCATGTATAACCTCCAGTTATATGTTAAACTCTGTATATATTGCACTATGGTCTGATGTTCCTTTGGCATCTATTGTTTCAAATTTTATTAATTCTATATTTCTTGAGTAAAAAATTGTGTCTATACAGCCTTGTCCGAGTTCAGAAAACCATGTGTCTTCTATATTGTTTATTTTATCCAATTTTCTATTTAATATTTCGTATTCTTCATAGCTCTCTTTTTCTTCAAATATATACTTCCCCTTGCCCAATCTCGTTACTCCTACGTTAAAGTCTCCGCCTACTATTATTATTTCACTTGGATCTATTTTGCTTATAATTCTGCACAATTCTTTTGCAGCTAATATTCTCTCGTCTTCATATGTTGATAAATGTACTGAAAATAAATTCAGTTTTGTAGTTCCTAATGATATTCTGTTATATAATATTCCTCTTTGCTCATGTTTTGTGTCTGTTAATGGCATTAAATAATTTGCCGAAAAAGATATTAGAAATTTGCTTATTATTCCGTCACCATAGTATCCATCCTCTAGTGTTATATTACTTTCCATTGAACAGTAATATAACCCAACTTTTTTTGCAAATTCTCTAATTTGGTTCATTTCTCCTGCCCTTTTTGTGTACATATCTACTTCTTGTAAAAATATTATATCTGGTTTGTATTCTTTTATTAAATTAGCCTGTCTTTCTATATCTACTTTATTATCTGTTCCTCTTCCGTGTGCAACATTAAATGTAATAATTTTTAATAACATTTAATCACCCTCTTTTTTATTTTTACTCTTCAATTATATCAAAGAAGGTAACACAATTACAATAAAAAAAGCATAAAAAAATACCCCATAAGAGGTATTTTTTTATATTAATTATTTATTTGCTTTGCAACTTCTTCTGCAAAGTTTTCTTCTCTTTTTTGTAAGCCTTCACCTTTTTCAAATCTTGCAAATCTAATTATTTTAGCATTGTTTTCTTCTGCTAGTTTAGATATTTTTATATCTGGATTTTTAACAAATTCTTGCTCTACTAAGCATATTTCTCCGTAGAATTTTCCAATTCTACCTTGAACCATTTTTTCTGCTATTTCTGCTGGTTTTCCTTCATTCATGGCTTGAGCTTTTAATATTTCCATTTCCTTTTGTAATCTGTCTGATGGAACAGAATCTCTATCTAAATATTCTGGTTTTGCAGCTGCAATTTGCATACATATATCTTTTGCAAATTGGCTATTTCCACCTTCTATTTCTACTAGAACTCCTATTTTTCCATCTCCATGTATATAGCTTTCTACTAAACCTGTTGTTTCAAATCTTTCGAATCTTCTAATAGACATGTTTTCACCTATTGTAGCAATTTTTCCTGTTAAAACCTCTCCAACTGTTTTGCCTTCTTCTGATATAGATGGTTGTTCTAATAATTCCTCTACTGTTGCTGGATTTTTTTCAACTACTTGTCTTGCAACATCTGCTACAAAACTTCTAAATTCTTCGTTTTTAGCAACAAAGTCTGTTTCTGCATTTACTTCTACTACTGCCCCTATTTTTTTATCTTCTGAAACATAAGTAGTAACTAAACCTTCTGCTGCAATTCTATCTGATTTTTTAGCAGCTTTAGCAATTCCTCTTTCTCTTAAAAGTTCAATTGCTTTTTCTTCGTCTCCATTAGTTTCTGCTAAAACTTTTTTACAGTCCATCATTCCTGCGCCAGTTTTCTCTCTTAATTCTTTAACTTGGTTTGCTGTTATCATAGTTGTTTATCTCCTTTCGCTTTTTAGATTTATTTAATTAGTTTTCTTCAGCTGTTTCTACAACTTCTTCCATGCTTTGTGGTTCTTCTTCTGCTACTTGTTCTTCAACTACTTCTACATCATCCATAGATTCGCCTTGTCTTCCCTCTATAACTGCATTTGCCATGCAATCTGCTATTAATTTAACTGCTCTTATAGCATCATCATTTCCTGGAATAGCGTAATCTACGTCTTCTGGATTACAGTTTGTATCTATTAAACCAATAACTGGTATTCCTAATTTCTTAGCTTCTAATATTCCTATTCTTTCTTTTTTAGGGTCTACTATAAACATAACTCCTGGAAGTTCTTTCATTTCTTTAATTCCTCCAAGGTTCTTTTCTAGTTTTTCCATTTCCTTTTTTAGAAGTATAACTTCTTTTTTAGGTAACACATCAAATGTTCCATCTTCTTGCATAGTTTCTAATTGTGTTAATCTGTCAATTCTTTTTCTGATTGTATCAAAATTTGTTAATGTTCCACCTAACCATCTTTGGTTAACATAGTACATACCGCATTTTTCTGCTGCTTCTTTCATGCAATCTTGTGCTTGTTTTTTAGTTCCAACAAATAGAACTGTTTTTCCTTCTTCAGCTTGTTGTTTTAAAAAGCTGTAAGCTTCATCTAATTTTTTAGATGTTTTTTGTAAGTCGATAATGTGGATTCCATTTCTAGCTTGAAAAATATATTCAGCCATTTTAGGATCCCATCTTCTTGTTTGATGTCCAAAGTGAACACCTGCTTCTAGTAATTGTTTCATTGCAACTACTGCCATTTTTAATTCCTCCTTTTAGTTTTTCCTCCACATAGCTTTAGCATTTAAGAAGACTTGCTATTACTAGCAAGCACTTTTCCTAAACTAGCCATATGTGTGTTTTAATTAACAGATAATATTATATCAAAAACTCTTGCAAAAAGCAAGAGTTTTGAATTATTTTGTTTTATTGGGCGTGGGAGCTCCTTTACAATGAATTTAATGATCTTTGTGCCATTTTTTCGTATCTAATTTTTTTATCTCTTATTTTTTCATCTAATTCAGGGAGGATTCCGAAATTTGCATTCATTGGTTGAAAATTTTTATTTGATGTTGATATGTAATTTGCTAGTGCTCCTATTACTGTTTCGCTTGGGAATTCTGCTTTGCACTTTATTTTGCCACTTTTAAAATTTAAGCATGCATTTATTCCTGATACAAGTCCAGATGCTATTGACTCCACATATCCTTCTACTCCTGTTATTTGCCCTGCAAAATATATGTTAGGGTCTTTTTTTAGATTATATGTATTATCTAATAATTCCGGAGAATTAATAAATGTGTTTCTATGCATAACTCCATATTTAACAAATTCTGCATTTTCTAGTCCCGGAATTAAACTAATTACCCTTTTTTGTTCGCCAAACTTTAAGTTTGTTTGAAAACCAACTATGTTAAATAAATTTCCTTCTGTGTTATCTTGTCTAAGTTGTACTATTGCATACGGTCTTTTCCCTGTTCTTAAATCTGTAAAGCCTACTGGTTTAAGTGGTCCAAATCTTAGTGTATCTATTCCTCTTTTTGCCATTACTTCTATCGGCATACATCCTTCAAATATTTCTTTTTTCTCAAAGTTGTGAAGTTCTACTATCTCTGCATTTATTAATTCATTACAAAAAATCTCATATTCTTCTTTATTCATTGGCAAATTTATATAATTATTTTCTTGCTCCTGCTCTATTCTTTTTTTCCAATCTTCAATTGTCTCTTCTTTTCCTCGTTCTTGCTTATATCTGTCTCCCCAGAATGCTATATTCATATTTATAGAGTTTTTTTCTATTATAGGTGCTGCTGCATCATAAAAATGTAGCCCTTTTTCCCCTGTTATTTCTTTTATTTCTTTTGATAAAGCATCTGAAGTAAGTGGTCCTGTTGCAATAATCACAAGTCCGTTTTTCGCTATTTTTTTTAATGATATTTCTTTTCCAATTTCTTGTCTTATTATTTCTATATTTTTATATTGTTTTAATTGTTTTGTTACTTCTTCTGCAAATTTTTCTCTATCAACTGCTAGTGCTTGTCCTGCTGGGACATTTACTTTATCTGCAATTTTTATAAGCAATGAATCTAATCTTCTTAATTCCTCTTTTAACAAGCCACACGCATTTGTTATTAAATTTGATTTAAATGAATTGCTACATACTATCTCTGCTAGGTTACTATTGTTGTGCGCTGGTGAAAAATTATGTGGTTTCATTTCGTACAACTTTACATTTATTCCTCTTTTTGCTATCTGATAAGCTGCCTCTGAGCCTGCTAGTCCTCCGCCTATTATTGTTATATATTCCTCCATACATCTTCTTCTTTCTTAATTTTTTCTCAAAAATACAACTAGTCTTTGTTTAATTGTACAAAAACTAGTTGTTCTTCTTACATTAATATTCTGATTATACATTTTCTTACATTATTTGTCAATTCAATTAATTCATCTTTTAAAATTTATTTACTAATAATTAACAACGTAATTTTTTTAATTTTCTATTTATATTTTTGACATTTTGTGATAAAATAATCTAAATTATTTTAGAAGGAGTATTAATTATGAATTTAAATAAATGTTGTCGTTGTGGTTGTTTTTATTCTAGTGAAGGTAATGTTTGTCCTAATTGTCAGCCAAAGGATTTTAATGAAATTGCAAAATTAAAAAATTATTTTGATGTCAACTCTAATTTTGATTCTATTGAGTGTATTTCTGCAAATACTGGAATAACTTTAAAAAATTTAAATAGATTTTTAAATCAGGAAGAATTTTCTAAGTTTTCTAATAAGTTTAATAGTTCTGGTAATATTGGAATTGATTTATAATTAATTATATGTTTAAAGGTCGCTATATGACAGCGACCTTCTGTTTAAATAATTTTTATTATTGGTTTTTTAATTTCTGGAATTTTGTTTTCTATTTTATATATTTTTTTTATTCGCTCCACTGCTTCGTTTGCCTTTTCTTTGTCATTGGCATGTATATATGCTATTACATCTCCTGTATATACTTTATCTCCAGCTTTTTTCTCCAACACTATTCCAACTGTTTTGTCTATTTCATCATCTTTTTTTATACGTCCTGCTCCTAAAAATACTGATAATCTGCCTATTTGTTCTGCATCAATACTTGTTATATATCCATCTTTTTCACATATTACAGAAATTACATATTTTGATTTTTCAAATTTTTCTGGCTCGTCTATATATAAAACATCGCCATTTTGATTTTGAATTAATTGTTTAAACTTTTCTAATGCTTTTCCATTTTGAATGTTCTCCAACATTTTCTTCTTATTTTCTTCTATGCTATTTCCTTTTCCTGCTAATTTTATCATATGAGCTCCAAGCTCTAGCACAACTTGTTTTACGTCTTCTTCCATCTTTCCTCTAAGTGCTTCTATTACTTCTAATATTTCCAATGTATTGCCTACGTTTTTTCCAAGTGGTTCGTCCATATTTGTTATTACACATACTGTTTCTTTATCTGCTAGTTCGCCTATTTTTTTCATTATTGTTGATAGTTTAATTGCATCTCCCTCATTTTTCATAAATGCTCCACTACCACAGGTTACATCTAGTACAACCTTGTTTGCTCCTGCCGCTATTTTTTTGCTCATTATGCTAGATGCTATTAATGACATATTTTCAACACAACTTATGGTGTCTCTTAAAGCATATATTTTTTTATCTGCTGGTGCCAAGTTTAAGGTTTGTCCTATTAGACTAATTCCTATTTTTTTTACATTGCGTTTAAAAGTCTCTATATCAACATTTGTTGTATATCCTGATATTGATTCTAATTTATCTATTGTTCCGCCTGTAAACCCTAACCCTCTTCCTGACATTTTAGCAACAGGAATTCCTAGTGATGCAATTATTGGCGCCAAAATTAATGTGACTTTGTCTCCTACACCGCCTGTGCTGTGTTTATCTACCACTGTTCCTATTTCTGATAAATCTAATACATCTCCTGAATGTGCCATTGCTAATGTTAAGTTGGTAGTTTCTTCTTCATCTAATTTATTTATATAAATCGCCATTATTAATGCAGCTGCTTGATAATCTGCTATAGTATTATTAGTATATTCTTTTACAAAAAAATCTATTTCTTCCTTAGACAATTTTTTATTGTCTCTTTTTTTAGCAATTATATCTAATATATTCATTGTTAATCTCCATTCTTTTGTTACAAAATATTGCACATTTTATATAATATTTTTTACAAAACTTCTTCTATGTAATGGGCATAATCCATTTTCTCTTATTGCTTGCATATGTGCTGCTGTTCCATACCCCTTATGTTTTGCAAATCCGTATTGTGGGTACATTTCATCCATTTTTCTCATAATTCTGTCCCTTGTTACCTTTGCAATTATTGAAGCACATGCAATTGAATAGCTTATTGCATCTCCATGTATTATTGACTTATATGGTATTCCTAGTGTATCTATTCCTGTTAGTGCATCAACTAAAATAACATCTGGTTTTTTTATATTTTTTTCTTCTAGTTTTTCCTCCATTTGCCTTATTGCAATTGTTAATCCCTTTTTAGTAGCATTTAAAATGTTTATTTTGTCAATTTCCTCTTGATCTATTATTCCTACTCCATATGCAATTGCTTCTTGTACAATTTCCTCATATATTTTTTCTCTTTTCTTTTCTGATATTTTTTTAGAGTCATTTACTCCTTCTATCATTGATTCTTTTGGCATTAAAGAACAAGCAACAACAACTGGTCCTGCAAGAGGTCCTCTTCCTGCTTCATCTATTCCACAAATTGATACTATGCCTTTTTCATACAAGATTTTCTCTTCTTTTTTTAAGTTTAATAATCTTTCTACTTCTTTTTCTTTCATTACTTCTCATCTTCTTTTACTATTTCTTTTTCATCACTTAAATTGTTAAAATCTGATAATTTATAGTATTCATTATCCCCAACTTTAATACCTTTTGTGTATAATACTTCCATATTATCATAATTAACAATATAATATTCGTTTGGTTCTATATTTATATTACTTAATCCCATTGTTGTTAAGTCTTCTTTTTTTAAAATATAATATTTACTGTTTTCTTCTATTTCTATATTTTGACTTTTCAAAAAATCTTTTACTTTTTGATCTTGTTGTTCAATTAATATTTTTGTACCAATTAGCTCTTTTTTTAACGCTTTTTCTTCTTCTGCAACCATTTTCGCCTTTCCCTGTATTGCCAACATATTTGTTTTAATTGTTTCACTTTCTTCATTTCTATATTGTTGTTGTATATATAATATTACTCCTATTGCAAAAGCAATTATTATAATTACTAAAATAATTGTTGCAACATATGTAAGTCCTTTTTCATCTTTCATTGCCGTTTTATCGTTCCCTTCTCAATCTGTTTTACCATATTATATATAATTTTTATTCTAAAAACAAGAGGATTATGTTTTATGATTTTATTTTTTTCACATTTATTTCACATTTTTTTCATAATTCTCTTGTATTATATTTATAGTTTAGGTTATTATATAATCAAATAAATTTTTGGAGGTATTAAAATGGACGAAAATAATAGTAACAATAGTTTTAAAAGTGTCGATTCTACTAATTTTAATTCTTCTTATAAAGAATTTAAAAATAGCGAAAAAAAATTTAATTTTGGGTTTGCCAAAAATGTATTGGCTCCGTTTTTGTTTGGGGTTATAGGAAGTGTAACTGTAATTGCAGTGTCTCTTAATGTTCCAACCATAAAAGAAAATATCGTTAAAAAGTTAGTTAGTGTGGAATCACCTAATAGTTATGGTGATAATACTAATACTGCAAACATTAATACTCAAATGGTTTCTTTAGTTGGATATTCTGAAACAGGTGTTGGCGTTGCTTCTAAGGTTCGTCCTTCTATCGTTGGAATAGAAGTTGAATATTCTGTAAATTCTATATTTTATAGAAATAAATCGACTGCAACAGCTGCTGGTTCTGGAATAATCATTAGCGAAGATGGATACATTTTAACAAATAACCACATAGTAAACTCTTCTTCTACTTCTTATTATTATGAGCTTGGTAAGGCTAATAAAGTTACTGTTACCTTATATAATGATTCAACAAAATACGATGCTACCATTGTCGGAACAGATTCTCAAACTGATTTAGCTGTTATTAAAATAGAAAAGAATGGATTAAAAGCTGCAGAACTTGGTGATTCTGATGCTGTTCAAGTAGGAGAATTTGCTATGGCTATAGGAAATCCTCTAGGACTAACTGATAGTGTTACTGCAGGTATTGTAAGTGCTGTAAATAGAGAAGTTTCTGATCAAGATGGTAACTCTTATGTTGCAATTCAAACAGACGCTTCTATAAATTCAGGAAACAGTGGTGGGGCATTAGTAAATAGTAAAGGACAAGTAATTGGTGTTAACACTCTAAAACTTTCTGGAACAGGCGTTGAAGGAGTAGGATTTGCAATTCCTATTAACTCTACAAAAGAAATATATGAACAATTAATTCAATATAATAAAGTTAAAAGACCATACATTGGAATTGATGGATATGACTTAGACGAGCAAACAGCTGAAAATAACAATTTAGTAGTAGGAATTTATATAAAAACTATAGAAGATTTTTCTGCAGGTGAAAAAGCCGGATTAAAAATTGGCGACGTTATAGTAGAGGTAGATGGTACCAAAGTTACAAAAATGGACGAATTAAATGCAATTAAGAACCAAAAGCAAATTGGTGATACTTTAAAATTGAAAGTTTTTAGGGAAGGCAAAGAAAAAGAAATAACTGTAACTCTACAAGAACAACCTTAATATGCAAAAAATCACATTGAGTTCACACAATGTTCAAAAAAGACTGATATATTATACTTAGTTGATAAATAATTACTCCGTTATCAACATATATAAAACATCCCCTTTTGTTTTTAAGCCCCATGTCAAACGACATGGGGCTTTTTTTATTGTCCTTTATATACATATTTTTCAGGGTTTGCCTGAACTCCATTGTTCCTTAATTCAAAGTGTAAATGGTTTCCTGTTGAGTTTCCTGTTGAACCAACTGCTGCTATTACATCTCCTGCTTTAACCTTCTGACCTTCTGTTACGTATAGTTTACTACAATGTCCGTAATATGATTCTACACCGTTTCCATGGTCTATTACAACTAGGTTTCCATATCCTCCCCATTCTTCTGCACATGTTATTGTTCCATCCGCAACAGCTTTTATTGGAGTTCCGTAATTTGCACCTATATCTATTCCCATATGTGTATGGTCTCTTATGCTTTCCACTGCTCCAAATCTTGATGTTATTACTCCAGAAACAGGCACACACGCTAAATATACTCCATTTATTGATTTATTTTCTATTATATCTAATTCCTGTGTCATGCTATTTCTTGCTGTTTTTACAGTTGCTGATTCACATTCTTGCATATCTTCTGTATATAATTCTTTAATTCCTATATTCAGCTCTAAAGTATTATACTCTTCTTTTAGGTCAGCTACTAATGTTTCGGCTTCCTCTAATGTATTTACTTTTGACTTTTCTTCTCCATCTAAAGTTATTGCATATAATCTATAAGTAAATTTCATACCTTCTTCCATTTTAGATAAAATTGTATTTTCATTTGTATTTTCATTTCTATTAATTAATCTTAATCCATATTTAGGTGTATTTTCTATATCTACAAAAGCTATGTTTGTTTTTTTCAAATCGCTTATATAGTTATCTATTTCTTGTTCAAATTTTTCTTTACTTTCTACATAGCCAACTTCTTCGCCATTTATTGTTACTAAAGAAACTAATTTATATTTAGATAATGTAATTAATGTTATTATTATAGTTGCTATTGCTATTATATTAATAAATATAAACATTTTCTTTGTATAATATTTAATTCGTTGTACTAAAATATATATTCACTCTCCTTTGCGTCTACACGACAGTTTTAATTATACTATATATTTTAAATCATTTCAACCTCAATATTTATTATTGACTAATTATAAGTAATTATTAACAGTTTGATTAATTTTATTTGCTAATTTTTAGTGTATTTTCCTTATTTTTCCTCCTGATACCTCGTTTTTTCTCGTTTTTTTATCTCTTGACTTTTAATTTTTGACATTACTTAATTTTTTTGTAAAGTTAGGATTAATCCCTCCTAGTGTCTCTTCTTTATTTAATCTTTTTTGGATTTCAACTATCACTAGTGGCAATAATGATATACTTATGGTATATATCCATTGCAGATTTGTTAATGGAACAAGTTCAAACACATTTGCTATTGAAGGTATTATTACAACAATTATTTGCAATAATGTTCCGAGTATAAATGCACCTATTAAATATTTATTATCCCATAATCCTGCTTTAAATATTGATTCTTCACTTCTTATATTAAAACTATGAACTAACTCTAACACACCTAATGACACAAATGCCATTGTTCTTGCTACTTTTATTCCATACAATTTATTTCCAATGCTAAAAGCTAATAATGTTAATATTCCAATCATTACTCCCTCTATAATTATTTTGTTCCATAAACCATCTGCAAATATTCCTTTTTTAGGGTTTCTTGGTTTTTTATTCATTATATTTTTTTCTGGTGGTTCTAGTCCTAATGCTATAGCTGGGGAAGAGGC
>ENA-OOSI01000587-OOSI01000587.1-human-gut-metagenome-genome-assembly--contig:-NODE-587-length-10626-cov-1.316432_pt1 | contig 10626 bp, 12 predicted proteins | sample MGYA00241171_ERZ501200 | MGnify/ENA primary metagenome ERZ501200 (study PRJEB25962, sample SAMEA2042554) | human gut metagenome | biome: human gut; feature: human-associated habitat; material: faeces...
AATTAAAAAATAACCCCAACTAACACATTGTTAATTGAGGCTACCTTTGTATGTAAATTATGTTTCCATAACCTACTGGCATTATTAACTATGTGCTTAACTGTATATCAAATTCTTACATTTGACTTGTCCAATAATATATTGTATTACTATACTTTATATTAAGCATCATAGAATTTTTCATACTTATCATTTCCCTTCAAAAATTATATCTCTTATATAATACTGTTTAGAAATGGGATTCTATTTGTTTCTTAGCTGTAGCTGTTGAATAAACCCAGTCTTTTATATGAGGCTCTGTAATATAATATTTGAATCTCATAGGTTTATCAGTTGCTGTACCTATTTTATCAATAATAGTCAACTTAATTTTCATGTTCCTATTTTGAATACTTTGTATACGAACAGATACTAAATCACCTGGTTTTAATTCCAATTCAGTGACATCAGCCAAACCTGATAAGTTCTGGCTTAATCTTACAAATACCCCATATTCTTCTACTGAAAGTACTGTTCCGTAAGTTACATCATCTTCATTGAATGATGCTACTTCTTCCTCCCAAGTTCCTAATAATTCTTTGTGTGTTAACTCAACTCTATAGTTTTCATCTATATGATTAACTACTACTTTTAGTGTTGATATACCCCTTAATTCTATGGTTGGATTTACAATATGTGTTACGCTTATATTATTTGTTGGAAGTAATGCTACTATACCACACCCTATATCACAAAATATTCCATAGTTCATTATTTTTAATACATAAGCATCAATCACATCTCCAGGTGTTAAATTTGATATATAATTGTCATAACAAATCTTTTGTACCTGTTTTCTTGAACAATCAACTATAAATATATCATCTTCTTTTCTTATGCTAATAGGTATATATTTAATGTGTCTATTAACTTTTGATGTAGCTGATGCTGGCTTTATAGGTGTTCCATCAGGATGATATTCTAATTCACTAAAAGGTATAATACCTATTATATTTTTGCCTATCTCTATAGTTAAATTGTTATCAGAATCACACTTTATAGCTCTTGCCTCTAATATTGATTGCATTCTAATTGCTTGCTTTACAGCATTTAAACTCATTTCTTCTCTATTTCTGTGAGTCATATACTCTGGACTATACTTACTCATTATAATGTTTTACCTTTCAATTCGAGATTATTTATTTTTCTTAATAAAATATATTATTCTTATAACTAGTGCTGTATTATATGTCTAAACTAATATTTTATTCTAACTCCCCAGTCCATATTTATGAGTATACTCACTAAATCCACCATCGTTATCATATATAGTTCCAACGTCATCTATAAATAAATCCATAAAATCCTCGATTGGATTATTCTGCATCTGATAATGTAATTAACTGTATTTCAGGTAAATTTAGTACTCTTTTACTTGTATAGTTTCCACATCCACCTGATACAAATAATTGTGTTCCTAAGTAACTATAAGGTCCTTTTGAACAAGATGCTGTATCACTTGATTTTCCAAATGTACCACCAACTAACATTAAGTCTATATTTGTTGAACAAAGACTATCTAAATTTGCAAGGTTACCATTAAGCATAATTGTGAAAGCATTTTTATCTGCTCCTGTTATACTATATGAATTTTTTTGTATATCTTCAGATGAAGCATTGTTCATATTACTTATTCCACATATTCTTATTGTAGAGTATTGGTTGTTAATTAATTCATCATTGATATATTGCATATATTGTAATGCATCTGCATCTCCTTTATTTGCTTTATCAATTATCTTTTTTCCATAAGCTTTTTCTATAAGTGTTGTTGCATCTGTTATACCTGAGTTCAAGTCAATTCCTACATCTGTTATATTTATTGCTTGAGTACTTGATAAACAATCTATTGTATCATTACAATTATATATGTAATATACTGGTGCTATCTTGCATATCTTATTGACTATATCTATTGTTTTTTCGTATTTACCATTTTTATCTTGATATCCACCTGATAATACTATTATGTCTGGTTCAGAATGTTTCGCTGCAGATACTACATTATTAGATGTATTACATATATCAGATATATGTAATATTCTATATCCTACAAATGATTTAGGTAAGTCATTATCGGAATATATATAATTTCTGTTTACTATCAAGTGGTTCTGTGACCACACCAAAAATATAATGGTTGCCAGTACTAATCCCCTTAAAATTATAGTAACAATATGTTTCGAAGCATTATTTAGTGTTCTATTTTGTGTTTTAAGCCTGCTCATGGTAATTTCTCTCCTCTAGGGTCAATATCTATTGTTCTTCTACAATTTATAAAGTCTTCACAAGCATAAAATCTATGACCAGTTCTACTTTCTTTTGGATACATTTGTTTTCCACAATAAGGACATTTAGGTGCTAATTTTCTGTTTATACAATCATCTACAAGCACTAAATCTCTTTTCTCTATTGCTCTTATTTTAGTTCTTATACGAATTGTCTTTATTCCTACTGAGTCTAATACTTGCATTATAAACATGTCTCTGTCTTTTGCTTCTTGAGTTTCATGTGTATAATCATCTAACTCAACTGCACAAATTATATCTAGTGTATTTTTATCACAAATTAAAAAGTCTACATGTTTATTTGTTATTTTCCAAAGAAAGTCTTTCTTCAAAGTTACTCGTGTATCCACCTCTGCAATATCTGCTAATCTAACTTTAGCTAGTATTGTAATTCTGTCTATTTGACATAAATTATTTTCCATAAAATGAAACAACTGCAATTCAGCGTCTGTTAATAACTTAGTTCCTTTATATGGAAATTCTACATTGATATTGCTAAGTTCCTTAACTTCTTGTTGTTGCTTTTCTTGTACTATCTCTTGTGTAGATTTTATAAATTCATTCGACGTATTTACAGTTGAAGTATGTAGTACTCCTATACCCTTTAACTTATTAGTGCTGTTTTTTGGTTCAGCCTTTAAGTTCTTAATGTCTATTGTATCTAATATAGATGCATCAGAATTAGTACTACTTATTTCTTCACTGCTATTTTCACTTTTGTATTGTTTTTCACTACATATATCTAATGGTTTTAATTCAGAAAATAATGTATCCAAAACAGTTTCTCCTAATATAAATAATAATCTTCAAGTGCCTCTAATATGCTATCCACTGACCTATTCATTAATTCATTTAGAAATTTTTGTTTGTACTCATCTTTTGCTAAATAGTATGCATAATTTAATGCCAGTACATAATCATCAAAATCTCTGCCTACAATTTTAAAATTTCTAAATCCTAATTCATAAACCTCGTTAAATCTTTCTTTTGTTAATGAGCCTACTCTATCATCTTCTATGAATACTTTAAATTCCTCAAGTGATAACTTTCCATCATAATGTATTTTATAAGGACACGTTATTCCTTTATAACCTATTTCTTTTGCTTTATCTTCATCTAAATCTGTTAATATTATTCTTTGAATGTCCTTATGATGTTCTAATCTTTGAGTGCAGTAAAAATTACATATGTCATTTAACATTATTTCTGCTTTATTCTTATTTATTATGCTACTTAGAAATTTATCATCTCGTCCATCTCTATAATCTATTACTACTAATTTATATTTTTCACATGCCTTATTAATGTTTTCTATGTTTCTTTCACACTTTGTAACTGATTGTATAAACTCAAAATTGTTTTTATATTTGTTTTTAATGTAATTCTCAATAATATCATTGTTAACAAGTATTTCATTTATGCCTGATTTACTGGCTATATCAAGAATTTCATTAGCAAATGTATCATTCAAATGTTCCTCAGTTACAAATGAGTTAGTAAAAGTCAATCTAAATCTTATTCCTAATGAATTATAGAGTGTTATTGTATTTTCTATAAGTTCTGGTGTCATACCATCATCATATAATGTCCTGCCACCATTCCATATGCAGTGTGCAAATGAACCGTAAGTACTTGATATATTTGTCTGATATTCAAACCAATCAGGATGCTCTTTAGTTAAAATAAATAAATTCATATTAACTGCAAAGAATCTTGGTGTATATGGTATGTATATACTTATCATTGTAATCACCCTTTATATAGAGCAAAACATATTTGCCCAATCACTCTTATTATATAATGAATCTTGATACACATGAAATGCTACAAACATTGATGTTGTATCATATCTTGCATCATGAAAACCTGTGTTTGTACTGTCATCATTACCAAATAGTGCTATGCTATACTTTTGAACTTTATCCTTGTTTATATTAAAATAGTCAACAAGTTCTTCAAGTTTAGGATTTTTATATTTCTTTCCACCTCTTCCACCAGGTAATTGACATATATCTCTAAAGTACTCCATTGTATCAAATCTGCCTGCTGGTTTAAATAGTACTCCTTGTCTCCAAAATTCTGTTGATATGAAATTTTCATCAAATTTCAAATTATGTGCTATCAATGTTGCATCACTTAATATATTGTATATTTCATCTTTATAGTCTGCAAATATTTTACCACCAGATGCTTCAGTATAAAAATCAATTCCTCTTCCACATGCCTCTTCAGCACCCGATGTTATGTAATCTATTTTAAAGAAGTAGTTCTTTGTACTAACTTCGCCGTTATCTTCTTCTATAATCATGGATAATTGTCCTATTTGACCAGGAGCAAATCCAGTTGTTTCTGTATCTAAAAATACTTTTTTCATGTAATTTAACCATCCTTTATATGCCCTTATTATATTATACTGTCAGTATTGATATATTTCTATGTCAATACTGACAGTACATTGATTTAAAATGCTTCTGCTATCATACTGAACACTCCAGTAAATATGTTTATTACTAAACTTAATACTATAAGTGCCCAACCAATTATGTTAGCTACTTTAGCTGAACGAATCTTTCCTTGATACATAGGATAATTACCACATTTGAAGTAATTGTTTGCTTGAACTGCCATTACTACAGTAATGATACCACATACACAAGTGAATATATTGCAGCAGCATAATAAGCATATCTGAACAATACCAAGTATTAACCATAACATGTAATCAGGTGCATTACCTTGATTCATTTGCTGGTTAAATCCATTATTCATACCTCCATAGTTGTTTTGGTTCTGGTTAAAGTTATCCATCTTCTTTTTCCTCCTGTTGTCTATTTATTTACATCTCTAATAAAAATGCTATACCGAATACAGCTACATACATTATGATTACAATAATGTAAATAACAGCTGCCACAATCCACCCAACAGTTAATGTTGTTTTTGCACCTTTGATTTTAGCTTGATAATCTGCAAAATTATCAACCTTAAATGCTGAGTTTGCAAGTATAGTAAATACTAATGCTATAATTCCTGTTATTTGACAACAACATAGCATCTGTATAATACTTAATACAAGACATTTTGTAAACTCAGGTGTGCTTTGTGGATTCATCTGAGGCATTTGATTCATGCCCTGATTGTAGTACCCGTTGTCCATCTCTTTTTCCTCCATGTTTTATTTATACTACAGTTGGTGCTAACCAACTAAATATACTTATATTTCTTAATATACCAAATACTATTAGTGCTACTGCATAATTTATTAAGAATACATCTAAGTATTTCAATAATCTATTCTCTTTTACATAAACTGCAAACTGCCAAATATATACCACTAAAATTATTGGTGCTGTTACAAATATAAATGGGTTATATCTAAATGCTTGATAGAAGTCTAATTTTAATAATGATACAGCCATTCTTGTACCGCCACAACCAGGGCAATCCCAACCTAATAACTCATGAAATGGACATACAACTCCTATGTTAAAATAAAATTTTGATAATACTATCAACAGTATTAGAACTGCTATGAATGCACTTATTAAAAATACTGTTGTAAATCTCCTAAACTTATCTCGCATTTTAAATATTCTCCAGTTATATTTATATTAATCTAGTGAGTGCTCCACTTGGTCCCCACTGACATCCTTCACTACACTTGAAGTCTTTGAATTGACATCTTGCACAAGGTGTTAATCCCTTACAGTCTTTCTCATCGACACTTAGTGTCATTGACTCAAGTAATTTCTGATTTGAGTAACTCAAATTATCTTTATTATCAATGAATAACTTTACTGAGTTCGTGGTAGCTTTCATTACTTCTAATTGTGCTCTACCACACATTCTTTCTTTACACTTTAATGCAAAGTCCTCAAATAAACCTTGTTCTGTAATCCTTACAATAGTTCCTTGTGGAATGCAATAAGCTACACTTCTGATATCCTCTTGCCATTCATCTTCTAACCCTGCATCTTTTACGATTTCTGGTGTATAGAATCCATAGCTAAATGCTTCAGTATCTCTAAGTAACATTGTATATCTTAATGTTCTGTGTCTCTGTGCCTGTGCTAACATTGCTAAGCTTCCGTAGTATACTAATGTATAACTGTCACCAATTACTTGATTCTTAGGTCTTAATCTTTGTTCAAAGTCATCAAATATTTTGAACTCTGTACCTTTCATTTCTCCTACATGCTGTGCTTCTAAGAATCTTATGTACTGATTCTTATTATCATGTAATTTTGCATCTCCAACTGCACTACTTAATGCCACTAGTAATTCTTCAGCTGAATTAAGAAGCTTTTTACTAAATGAATCTTTTGCATGAGCACAATTATTAATGAGTTCTGCTAAGTAATCCATTGTTAAGAATGCCTGTCTAAATGATATAGTGTATTCAATAGTTGTTGGTGTGAATACACTAATCATGTATCTTGCGTTTTCCTGTGCTAACTTAAATGAAGGAAGTGTTTCGCTCTTTTTAAGTTCATTCAATTCAGCCTCAAGGTATTCATCATCTTTAATATGAGAACAGCTTCCATTTATTACTGCTTTACTGTCCTCAATACCCATCTTTTTACATAATCTTTTACTTAGTATACTATCATCTGTATCAGGATACTTTGATAGTATCAGTGTCTGAATTTTACTTCTCCACTTTTCATATAATTGTAATTCTAATTCTGTTTCAGGCTGCATTTTAGTATATCTTGCACTCTTTTCAGAAGTTGCATAAACTCCTAAGCTGTTTAGTATCATGCACATCATTTTATTTGTCTTAATAACAAATGTAATATGTCCATGGTCATATACACTATGATGTCCACTTTTACTATTACCTGCTGCTCTTGTTAATGCTTTATCTATATTCTGTACGCCATCTTCAAAGTAGTCATCTGGCATACTCCAGCTGCCTTACCTGATAATAATGTTAAGTCTGCATTAAGTTTTTCTGGTGTTTCTCCTTCCGGTACTTCATAAGTACGTGCTACTACTCTTACTTCCTGCTTCACTGTAATTTTCTCCTGTCCTAAAATTTTTATTTTGTATTTATTATAAAAATAAATCATTTTGAAATATATCAAGGCCTTATGATGAGTTTATTATAGTCACACAACTAGTTCACAGTCATTATTTATATGTTTTTTATATCTTTAATAATGTAAAAGCATAGGATTTAATATAACTCTTTATATCCTATGCTTTTCTAAAATTTAATATATGTTTTCTTTTATAGGAATATTTACACATTATATATTTATCTATAAACTTATATCCTGTTTTCTTATAATGCTTAATTAATATATCTCTATATTCTCTTTTAGATACACCAAATATTTGCTCTGCCTCATTACTAAAATCTCCTGGTATAAGTAATACTGCTGATGCATCTACCATTCCATATGTTTTAATAATATCTATTATGTTTAAATGTATCCATTTTGATATGCCACATTGTCTGAAATGCTTGTTTACATACACTCTATCTACTATTGCTATATTACAATCGATTGTATCTGTATTTTCTGCCCACATGTTTCTCTGCATATCTAATGCCTTGCTGAGTAACATATATTCATCTTCGCTCTTTGCTAATTTTGCAATGTCATCAGGTGATTTTCCTCTGTTTTTTACTTTATCTGGAAATGAAAAGTCACTTTTTAGTATAAGTAAATCTGCATATGCAATAGCATATCTATCATTATTATCTACTTTTGTCCTAGATAGTCTTAGTTCTTGCTCCCTATGCCATCTCATTCCTAGCAGTTTGTCATCTTCCAAATTAAATGTTGATTCACCATAAACTGTTATTCTAATCTTTCCTACTCCTTGTGCATAAGATTGAATGTTTGTATTTATTGAATCCACTAGAGTTTCATCATTTTTGACTTCAATACCTCTTGTATTAAACATTGACATTGCATATCCATCTACAAGAACTCGGTCAAAATATCCAAGTGAACATATTTTGCTGACGTTCATCATATCCTCCAAGAATAGTAAGTAACTTTATTTCTAAAGCTACTTACTATATTTTATAATTCTTTACTTTATACAAGATTTTACATAATTACAAAAACTTGACACTGCTAAACGCAAAGAAGGCGCTGCTACCTCAAACTCTGTTAAATAGAAGTTTAGTGCCTGTGAGTTTATACTTAATTTAACTGCTATAGATGTATTAGCTAATAATGCTGTATGTGTTTTAATAATCGATAATGGCATTTGCCAATTTTCTACAACACTTACATATATTTCTCTACCGTTTACATCAATTTTTATACTGTTATCATTTGTTTCACTAGGATTTTCTGATACAAGTTTGTACTGTTCACCTATTACATTTCCTATGCTATTTATATTAGCATATTGTCCATTCATAGATGCTTCAGTAATTATTGCTTTTATTATATCAACAAAATCACTTTCGTTATTAATAACTTTTGCTAAGTAATTTGTTCTTACTGCTAGTGTATTTTTAAATATTGCCTTATGTGCCTGTAATGAATTTTTAGTTACTATAATGTTATTAAAGATTCCACCCTTGAGTACTACTATATCATCTGCAACATCATTAACTTGTATATCAGTATATTCTCTTAACTGAATAGCTTCTTCTTCATATCCCCATGTATCAATTAGCTGTTGTGATGGTGTACTAGCATCAAAGAATAAGAATATATCACTTGTGTCAATGCCAAGTGTGTTGCATGTATCTGCCAGTATTGATGCTACCTGTTGAACCGATTCAATACCTGCAACTGCATATCTTGTACCATTGATTCTAGGATATTCTGCATATTCCTCAGTATATAATTTAATGAAGTTGTTTATTTTACTAAGGTCAGTCTGCCTTAAAACACTTAGTATATTTATATTTCCCATAGATATTGCTAGTGCTAATATAGCATCTAAACTCTTGCAGAATAATTGTTCATTACTAATTGCTTCGCAATTCATATTTATATTGAAGTTAATAGAACTACTACCTATGTATTTTATGGTATTAAATTCTATGTGTTCATCAGACCATATAAGTTCGTCTACTTGAAGTAACTGACTACATAATATAGCGTTTAACATTACCCCATTATCTGATTGTATATTTGCAAATGGCTCACTGTCAAAATTGATTTCATCATCTAGTTGTATTTCATCAGATGATGTATCTACATTATCAAATGAACTACTAAATTCTGCTTCAGATAATACCTCTGCTTCAGAGAATGATTCTTCTTCAAATGAACCATCGTTAAACTCATTCTCGTTAAATGCTTCTTGAGTGAATGATTCATCATTATTGAACTGTTGCTTATCTGCTCCAAATATATTATTAGTGTTATCGGATTCATTACCTTGTTTGTCTAAGGATACTTTAAATTTATCCTCTTCACTGAATGACTCCTCTGCACTTCCAAATATATTGCTTTCACTAACACTAAAGTCATCACTGGTGTTTTCCTGCACATCTAGTTCTATATCATCTTCTGTACTCTCTGTTATTTCAGTTTCATCAGTGTTATTTACTTTATCAATTCCTAGTAAATCATCACCATTATTAGTGTCATTCTCTTCACTATATGTATCCTCTAATATTTCTGGTGTTTGTTCCTCTGTTATTTCAAGTGAACCAATTTTCTTACACTCGAATATAATATCAGAGAAATGACTATAAACTATTCTAAGTTTGTTCAGTACCTCATCTTCATGTATACCCTCTACTTTTACATCATATGCTTTGTTATTCATAATGAGGTCATTTCTTTCAGCTGGTTGTACAAGTTTGAATATATCACCATTAAATATAAACTGTGATGCTTCGTAGTTCTTGATTTCATATAATTTTTGAAGTGAACGACCTACAAATGTTGGTAAATCATCATACTGAATAAGCTCTGTATTTATTACAGCTACGTAACTTCTAGGAAGTTCCTTGCTATCTTCTATTACATTAAGCAAATCAATTGCTTTTTGCTTGTCTGCCCCTGGCATATTTTGTAAATTATCATTGGCTTCCTTAAGTTCTGTTCTAAGTGATGCTATTAATTCATCTGATTCTGCTACTTTACTACTAAGTTCTTGAATCTTTTCTCTATAAGTGTCTATCTCAGCCTGTATGTCTGTATCAACATTATTTGTTGTACTATTTGAATTTCTAAGTTCTTCTATTTGACTATTTAATGACTCTATCTCATTTTTCTTATTATTTAACTCATTTGTAAGCTCGTCAACAGTTTTTTGTAAAAAGTCTGAATCACTAGAACTCTCTGCAGATTCTTTACTTAATTCCTCTATC
>ENA-OOSI01000588-OOSI01000588.1-human-gut-metagenome-genome-assembly--contig:-NODE-588-length-10620-cov-2.607194_pt1 | contig 10620 bp, 6 predicted proteins | sample MGYA00241171_ERZ501200 | MGnify/ENA primary metagenome ERZ501200 (study PRJEB25962, sample SAMEA2042554) | human gut metagenome | biome: human gut; feature: human-associated habitat; material: faeces...
CCTTGCGGCTGCTTGCCTGCTCATAACGCGCCTTGGCTCCCAGATAGCGGGCATAAGCATTGTCATATTGCTGACGGGTTACCGCATCCTTCTTCATCAAAGCCGCAAAACGGTCGAAGTCCTGCTTGGCATTCATCATATCCACACGAGCCTCCTCGATGCCAGCAGCTGCTGTCTGCACATTGGTATTGGTGGTGCCCATGCTGGCAGTAACAACCGAAGAACTTGACTTGGATCCACGCAAGCCTGCTTCTGCCTGAGCCACATGCAGACGGAACTCTGCATCCTCGATGATAACAAGGGTATCGCCCTTCTTTACGTGCTGATAATCGTTGAAACGAATCTCCTTGATGAATCCCGGTACACGGGTATTGATAGGGGTGATATGGCGGTTTACCTGTGCATCATCTGTATAAGCCACATCGCTGCCATGATAGAAATGGCTGAAGCACCAGCCGATAGCTCCCAGGAAAAGGAGGATAATCACTACATTATATATTCTCTTGATAATCTTCTTGCTCATAATCTCTTGATAATAGTTTTCGATAAAAACTCTTAATTCTGTTTTTAAAATTAAATTTCTCCTGCCGCGTTTTTTATTAAATTTCTCCTGCCACGTACTTCATGCGATAGTAGGCATAGACGATATTGATGCGGGCATCCACCTCGCTGAGCTCGGCATTGAGCTTGAGGTTGGAGGCATCCACCATATCCGTAACCAGAGCGAGCTGACTGAGATAGCGGGCATTCATCACGTCGTAGTTCTGTTGTGCCAGTTCCACGCTCTTTCGCTGCGTTTCCAGTTCCACGTAGGTTTGCTGATACTGCACGTAGGCAGCCTGCACATTATTGTTGAGCTGCTCTGCCTGAACGGCATGTGCCTCTTTAGCCTGACGGGTCTCTACGGCTGCCTGCTTGATGCGCTTGTTGCTCTTGAAGAGAGAGCTGAGGCTGTATTTCACACCCACGCCCACATACCATACGTTGAGGTTCTTATCAACAGGTGGCAATTCGAAGAGGATAGGTCCGTCGAAGTTGTCAGCGGCAACGAAAGCTACCTTTGGCAGAAGATCGCTCTTGGCTATCTTCTCTTTCTGTTCAGCGATGCGGATGGCGTTGTTGCTCTGCTCCAGGAGTGGGGAATTCAGGATGCCTGCCGTCTGCCAGTAAGCCTCGCCCTCCTTGCCGTAGGTCTTGTCGGCGATAGTAGCATCGGGGATAATCTGAATCTCCTGGCTTGTCTGGTTCATCTGGCTTCCTTCATTCTTTTGGTTTCCCTGGTTCATTCCTAGGGTATTGCAAAGCTGATGGTTCAGGATGCTTCGGTTGTTCCTGAGCGCCGTAAGACCGAGTTTGAGACTTTCCATCTGGAGTTCGTATCGGGTGATGTCGTTCTTCAGCGCCATGCCTTGTGTCTGTTTCTCCTTGATGTCATCAATGAGCTGGCGGGTCAACTCGATATTCTTTTCATACACCTTGATACGGTTGTCTATCTTATAGAGGTCGAGATATTGCCCCAGGGCGATGAAGCGGATCTGCTGTCGGGTGAGTTTCACGCCTACTTCTGCCTGCTGCTTTCCGAGTTCGGCGAGCTTGATACCTGCGTTGATGGCTCCACCGGCGTAAACCACCTGCTGTGCCTGGAAGGCGAAGTTGTTGCCGAAATGTGGGGATTTCAGACCATGAACGTTGCTGAAGTCGCGGTCGGTAATCAGCGCATTGCCGATGTAGCTGAAAGAGAGGGAAGCATCGAGGTCGGGCAGTTTCTTGCTTTTGGCCGCTTCGATGCCGAGATGGGCTGCTTCTACTCCTGATAATGAAGTACGAAGGCTCTTGCTGTTATCCTTCACCTTCTGGAAGAGTTGGCTGATGGTCATGTTTTCTTTCTTGCTGACGGGCAAGGAAGCAGCCGCTCCTACGGTGGGTTGTGATTGAGCCGAAGCCCAAAGAGTTCCTCCTGCAAGCAGAAGGCTTACAAATAAGATGTTCTTAATCATTGATCATAACTTTTTGAATTTCGGGTGCAAAGGTACGGAGTTTTGAGCGAACAATCGCTTTAAATATTTCGCAGCGGATGGACGATTTGGGAATAATAGTTCTTTTATATCACATATTTTGTGTAATTTTGCAATCGAAATAGGAATAAAGAGATATAATAACTCTATATATAATAAGGTGTAGATGGAATTATCAGAATTAAGCAGTCAGCAGGAAGCAAGCCTTTTCCGTTCAGGTTTGGAGGAATGGCAGGAGGGTCCGCAAGTTTTGACTTACGGAGCAATATTGATTTGCCGGAAGGGAAAGGCGAGGCTGAATGTGAATTATAAGGATTGGGAACTTTATGAGGGGGCGGTGATTACGCTCTTCCCGAATGATGTAGTAGAATTGAAGGTTGACGGGGATTGCAAATCCCCAGAAACTGAAAACGGGGATTGCAAATCCCCTCAAACTGCGAACTGCTTCCAGGCCGAAATCCTGAAATATAATCCTTCCTTGCTTCGAGAAGCAAGTTTGCAGCTGGAACAGACGGTGTATTCTTCCTTGCGGAAAGACCGCTGCCGGCAGGATACCCCCGTGGTGACAAACATCATCAATGGGATGTTTGGCTTATTGAAGGTATATTTCGACCAGTCGGAGTGTACCTGCATCTCGCAGCTGGTATTATGCCAGTTGAAGGCATTCTTCATCGGTTTTCATGAGTATCTTCAGCGCAATCCGCAATACCGACCAGATGAAGTAAAATCTTATCGCGTAAGAGAACTGTTCAATCGGTTTATGATGCTTCTGGAGAAGGATTACAAGATATCAAGGGATGTGAACTATTATGCTGCCCAGATGAATATCTCCTCGAAATATCTGACCAACATTGTGAGTCAGGTGACGGGGCATACCCCCAAGACCATCATCGACCAATACGTGATTCTGCAGCTCAAGCTGCATCTTAAGCGAAGCACGCAAAGCATCAAGGAGATGGCTTGGGAGTTTCATTTCGCCGACGTCAGTTTCTTCTGCCGATATTTCAAGAAGCATACAGGTCTGACACCGCAGCAGATAAGGTTGTAATCACAACCTTCAGTTTTTCTCTGATCTCGGCTTCTTCTATCTCGCCGATGTATTCAGGTGACAGCGCCTTGAGTTCTTCCAGGCATCCCATCTGTATCATGGTGGCGATAGGGAGGAGCTTATGTGCCGCCTTTCCTATGCGGTCGGTAGATAAGGATTCCTCTTCTACTGCCTCTTTCAGATTCTCAAGGTGTGCGGCAAGTTCCTGCTTCACAGTATCGAGAATTTCCTTTGCCGCCTCTTCGTCGCCTCCGGCAAAAGCCAGGAGAGAATCAAGCTGAGGCTTGGATTGGGACTCTATTCCCAGGATATCAGACAGTTTCTCCATACTGAATGGCTTGAACAGGCAATCATCAAAGCCTGCTTTCAGAAGCTGTCCCAAGATGCTTGTATCGTGAGCCGTCATAGCCACCACCATCATATTGGTATGGTTGATGTGGGCAATCATATCCATGCCGTTCATCTCCGGCATTTCGATATCCATCAGCATCAGGGCTGGCTGTTCGTTATGTAGTGTGGTGAGGGCATCCATCACATGATTACAGGCGAAAACCTGCCAGGTGTCGCCTACGATGCGGCGCAACATCTCCTGGAGAAGCTGGAGCTGCAGCTTGTCATCATCCAGAATCAGAATCTTGTGGTTGGCAAATTCCGGCTTCTTCTTTATATCAGTAACCTGATGGCTGCCGGGATTCTGTCCTTCCTTATCTTGAGCAGAATCGGGAGAAGGATCATGCTTGACTTCTGATGGAGCCATTTCCTGAGACTCCTCCATTGGTGCTGGTTCGATAGGGATGGTGATGATGAAGGTAGAACCTTTGCCCAGGGTAGAGTGGAGGATGATTTCTCCACCAAGCAACGAAACCAGTTCCTGGGTGATGGACAATCCCAAACCGGTACCCTCGATGCCCTGGGCGCTCTTCAATCTCGTAAACGCCTGGAACACCTTCTGTTTCTCCTCATCAGTCATACCTTTTCCCGTATCCTTTACGCTCAGGGTAAGCGTAGGCTTGCCCAGAATTTCTGAAACCTGGGCCTGGATGGTAACGCTGCCCCGGTCGGTATATTTGATGGCGTTGCTTACCAGATTATCCAATATCTGACGAATGCGGAAGGCATCAGCACGGAAGAATTTCTTCTTCATTGGAGAATCCGAAATTCCCGAAGAGTCCGAAGTTCCCATCCCCTTCATCTTGCATTCGAATGAAATCTCCAATCCTTTCTCTTCGGCTCTCAATTTCATTCCCTCTACCGATTCTGCTACCAGTTGTGCTGGCGAGAAAGAGGTGGGCTGTACCTTCATCAAGCCATTTTCCAACTGGTGATAATCGAGCAGGGAGGCAACGAGATGTGAAAGATGTGCGGCAGAATTCTTGATGTTCTGGAGGCATTCGATGCCCTGAGGATTGCTGACGTAGGCTTTCATCAGATCGATGAAGCCCGAGATAGAGGCAGCTGGCGCCTTGATATCGTGGGTGATGGTGAGGAGCAGGCGCTCGCGCTGGTTCATGATACGCTGGATTTCCTCGTTGGCAGCCTCCAGGTTTTCCCGATAGATACGCTCTTTTCTGGCATCGCGCCAGATAAACCAGATCATGATGACGGTGGCAAAGAAGGCTACGATGGCGAGCAGTTCCATCTGCCACAACAGATGCTTTCTTGCTTCCATCGCCTTCTCGATGGCTTCCTGCATGTTGTCTTTTTCACGCTGGTGCACATCGCTCAGATGTTTTGCGGAGCGCAGGGCGAGTTTGGCACTCACCATCTTCAGCTCTTCCATCTCCCTATTGATGCTCTGCTTGTGGTCTTGCGTTTCTATTTTCTCCTTCTTGTCTATCTGTTCTAGGATGTTTGCCACGTTTTCCGCCACGTTTACTGGAGTGGTAACAGAATCGATGACAGCCCGGTTGCTGTCCTGTTTTACGCTCAAGGTCTCGGCGTGCTCTTTCTTGAAGGCATCGGCGAGTCGGCGGAAGAATCCCCTTCGGGTCTTCAATACCTCTACCGTCGTCTTTTTCGCCTCGTGGGTTTGAGGTGCCTTGGAGTGAACCAGTATGGAATCCTTTCCCGTATTCAGATTCTTCACCTTATTCTGCAGATAGTTTTGGGTAGGTCTTCCTGCCATGGCATCAGACAGTTGCTTCAGGTTTCTCTGCTCCTCTTTGAGCAGGGAAGAGATGGTACTATCGGCGGCACCCCTTTTCTGGATATACTCGCGCGAAGCTTCATTGATGGCATTGATGCTCTTGGTGTTGCTATACACCAGACTGATTGCCAGAATCATGATAATGGCAATGGCGCTATATCCGAGGGCTACCTTGAGAGGAATATTGTTCTTGTGCATGAGAAATCGTTTAAAATTGATGAGCAGACTGATATCTTGCTCAATAGATATTTGTTTGCAAAGTTAATGCAAAAAAATGATATTAGAAAACAAAAGGGCTAAAAACAAGTCAGGAGACCAATGAATTCTATCATTAGTCTCCTGCCTGATTGAAAGCGACGCGTAATTACTAGTGTTATTCTATCTTTTCCTCAGTTAATTACTATTTTTTAAAGGTGATATTACTCTGCTACAGTAGAATCTGTTGTGGTAGAGTCTGCTGGAGCTACTGTGTCAACTGGAGTTACTGATGATACACTTGCCATCTTGTTGCTGGCGAATACGTTGCTAACTGAAACCATAACCATGGCAGCGATAGCTGCGAATACTAACTTCTTCATAATCTTTATTTTTTTATTGTGAATATTATGTTTGTTATTACACAATCTAATATTACAATCTGCGTGCCAAAAGAGTATGAAATGATGTAAGTGCTTGATAATCAACTAAAGCTTCTCTTTGTGCCAATTCTCAGAGTTGTGGAATCTGTGGAATTAGTGTGGAATTATTCCCCAAAAAATTGGGGAATGGTCATCAGATTCCATACTTCTTCATCTTGTTGTAGAGCGTCTTTCTATCTACGGCGAGCAATTGTGCAGCCTTGCTCTTGTTGCCACCTGCTGCTTTCAGCGCAGCTTCTATTCTCTGCAGTTCCGTTTCCTCATCGTGCAGGGCGGTAGGGGCTTGTGGCTGGATATGCGCCATACTCTGTTCCAGTTCGGTTACTCCGATGTATCTTCCTGTGGCGAGCAGGGTAGCTCGTTTCATCACATTGTTCAGTTCTCGCAGGTTGCCCGGCCAGTTGTAGGCGGCAATTCGCTCCTTGGCTTTGCCGTCGAGTCCTTCCACATTTCTGTTCAGCTCCTTGTTGGCGTGCTTGATAAAGAGGTCGGCAAAGAGGAAGAGGTCGGCACCACGGTCTTTCAGCTCCGGCATGTAGATGGTAAACTCGTTGATGCGGTGGTAGAGGTCTTCACGGAAGTTGCCTTCAGCCACACGCTGAGCCAGGTTCTCATTGGTAGCACAAACCAGTCGGATATCGATATCGATTTCCTTGTTGCTTCCCACCGGACGGATTTTTCTTTCCTGGAGGGCACGGAGCAGCTGCACTTGCACTTCGTAGTTCAAGTTTCCCATCTCATCGAGGAAGAGAGTTCCGCCGTTGGCAATCTCGAAAGCGCCCTTCTTGTCCTGGTCAGCTCCCGTAAACGATCCCTTCACATGACCGAAGAATTCTGATGCCGCCACCTCTTTAGGAATGGCACCGCAGTCGAGTGCGAAGAAAGGTTTATTGGCTCTTGTGCTGAGTTCATGGATTCTTCTAGCCACATATTCCTTACCTGTACCGCTGGCACCCAGGATGAGTACCGACATAGGGGTAGGAGCCACCAGCGAAACGAAACTGTAAAGCTTGCGTGAAGCCTCGCTTTCACCTTCCAGGTATTTGGGCACATCCCCATTGGCAGAGGAAGCCTGATTTCCTGCCTGCTTGCCTGGTGCAGCGTTTGTAGGAGTAGAATTTGAGTCTGTGGAACGCAGACTATCTGCTGAGGCTGCATACGGATCCTGTTTTTTCGGAGTCTTGATAGCTTCCTTGATCTTATCCAGAAGGATTTCCGGATGGAAAGGTTTTGCCACATAATCGGTAGCACCTGATTTCATGGCGAGCACCACATTCTGAATTTCTGCATAGCTGGTCATCACGATGAAAGGCACCTGCACGCCATGCTTTCTCATCCATTGCAGCAGGAAGATGCCGTCGTGATCGGGAAGGCGGAGGTCTGATAATACCAGATCGAATCCTCTTTCTGCTTCCTCGCAAACCTGTATGGCAGCCTTGACCGAAGTGGTTTTCTCCACTTCAAATCCCTTCTTCCTGAGCCATGTCTGAATCATGGTTCCAAATGCGATATCGTCTTCAACTATTAGAATCTTTTCCATATTATTGCGATCTTACTGTCTTGTTGTATCTTTCTTATTGTATCTTTGTCTTCTAAAAAGATAGAGTCGTTTCTGAGTGCAAAGTTAGCACTAATATTTGGAATCAGCAAGGAAAAAGTGCTTTATTGTTTGAATGATTCGAAAAAATTAGGAAGTAATCACATAAAAATGAAAACAATCTGAGTTTTTTAACACTTCATCAGTCTCAGTATTCAGGAAAAATATGTATTTTTGCATTTAAAAAACGAATCTATACAATATTAACGTAATAACAATAGCAGTTATGAAGAAACAAATACTTACATTGGCTATGCTGTCCGCTCTGGCGCTCTCAGCTCATGCCCAACAGCCAGCCAGTCAGCTGTTGCCTTATCAGAACCCTAACCTTTCTGCCGAGGCAAGAGCCAATGACTTACTTTCACGCCTGACCCTGGAGGAAAAGACGAAGCTGATGATGGATGCTTCGCCTGTCATCTCCCGACTGGGTATCCCTCAGTTTCAATGGTGGAACGAGGCGCTGCATGGCGTGGCACGCAACGGATATGCCACGGTTTTCCCTATCACCATGCACATGGCTTCTTCCTGGGATGATGCCTTGCTCTATCAGGTGTTTACTGCCGTAAGCGATGAGGCGAGAGCCAAGGCGCAGGTGGCGAAGAAGTCGGGTAATGTAAAGAGATATCAGAGTCTGAGCTTTTGGACTCCGAATGTCAATATCTTCCGTGATCCTAGATGGGGACGCGGACAGGAGACTTATGGCGAAGATCCTTATCTCACTACACGTATGGGACTCGCCGTAGTGAATGGCTTGCAGGGACAGTCGTTTGACGGCAAACCGCTGGCGGCTCCTGGCGTTCCGGCTTCTGATCAGTCTAAGGCTCCCCAATATGTCAAGACACTGGCTTGTGCCAAGCATTTCGCCGTGCATAGCGGTCCGGAGTGGAATCGCCACGTCTTCAATCTGGAGAATCTGCCAGCCCGTGATTTGTGGGAGACTTATCTCCCTGCCTTCAAGTCGCTGGTACAGGATGGACATGTGGCTGAGGTGATGTGTGCCTATCAGCGTATAGATGGTGCTCCTTGCTGCTCCAATGCCAAGTTTGAGCGCCAGATTCTCAGAGAAGAATGGGGATTCAAGGGATTGATTACTTCCGATTGTGGAGCAGTCAACGATTTCTATATGCCGGGCTATCATGGTACGGCAAAGACCGCTACCGAGGCAACTGCCCAGGCTGTGAATGCCGGTACCGACCTGGAGTGCGGCAGTGCCTATCGTACTATTCCGAAAGCTGTGAAGGCGGGAATGATCAATGAAGATAAGGTAAACCAGAGCCTGAAGCGTCTGCTGGTGGCTCGTTTCCAACTGGGCGATTTCGATAAGGACGAAACGGTGACATGGACTCAGATTCCTGAGAACGTCATCGCCTGCAAGGCTCATAAGGATCTGGCTGAGAAAATAGCAGAAGAAGGTATCGTACTTCTTCAGAACAGAAACCAGCTGCTGCCATTGAACCGCAATCAGAAGATTGTGGTGATGGGACCTAATGCCAATGATTCCATCATGCTGCGAGGCAACTATTCGGGTTATCCTACCAGTTCTACCACTATCCTCCAGGGCATCCGCAACTATATGAAGGGGGCTGAGGTGAAGTATGTTCCGGCTTGTACCTTGACAAGAAACGAGGTGCAGGAGAGCCGTTTCAACCTCTTCCGTGAGGGAATGAAGGCTACCTATTGGAACAATCAGAATCAGAAGGGCGAGCCGGTGGCTACGGATGTGATGAAGACAGCCATCAATCTGAGCAATGGCGGTAATACCGTGTTTGCGCCGGGTGTGAATCTTACTCATTTCTCTGCTCGCTATGAGGGAGTATTGACTCCTGACAGGGATGAGGATCTTACCATCAATATGGGTATTGATGACGGTTGCCGCCTGATAGTGGATGGCGATACCATCGTGAATATGCGAGAGTGCTGGGGCCGCGTGGCGCCTATCATCAAACCGCTCTCTCTGAAAGCAGGCAAGCCGGTTAAGATTCAGATAGATTATACCCAGAGGGAAGATGTGGCTGTGATGCAGTTTGATATCCTGAAGACTTCGAAGCCTACCAGCGAGCAGATTCTGGCAGAGGTGGGCGATGCGGATGCCGTGGTATTCGTTGGCGGTATCTCTCCAAACCTGGAGGGAGAGCAGCTTGAGATAGAGGAGCCTGGATTCAAGGGCGGCGACAGAACCGACCTGGAGTTGCCGAAGGCTCAGCGTCAGGTCATTGCCATACTGCATCAGGCAGGCAAGCGTGTCGTCTTTGTCAACTGTTCTGGATGTGCCATCGCCATGGTTCCTGAGACAGAGAATGCCGAGGCGATTCTTCAGGCATGGTATCCTGGCGAGCGGGGTGGTGAGGCTGTAGCCAAGGTTCTCTTTGGCGAGGTGAATCCATCGGGCAAGCTTCCGGTTACCTTCTATAAGAGTGTGAACGATCTTCCTGATTTCCTCGATTATACGATGAAGAATCGTACCTATCGTTATTTCAAGGGTGAGCCTTTGTTCCCATTCGGTTACGGTTTGAGTTATACCGCTTTCGAGTACGGCAAGCCTACCCTGATGCAGGTGAAGAGCAAGAAGCGTGGCAGCAAGGCTGCTGATTACAGACTGATGTTCTCCTTGCAGAATACGGGCAAGCGTGAGGGTACCGAAGTAGCGCAGGTTTATATCAAGCGCATGGATGATGTGGATGGTCCTATCAAGAGTCTCAAGGCATTCAAGCGTGTGTCTTTGAAGGCTGGCGAGCGCCAGATGGTAAGCATCGATCTTCCTCGCAAGAGTTTCGAGGGTTGGGATGCCCAGACCAACACCATCCGCGTGGTTCCTGGCACTTACCAGGTATTTGTTGGCGGCTCCAGCGCTGATGCAGCCAAGACTAAGATAGAAGTGAAGATCAAGTAAAACTCTTTTCATAGAGCTTATCTTGGAATACTCAAAAAAGGCGATAGGTGCACTAACTCTTGAATCAATAAGATTTAGTACACCTATCGCCTTTTTTCTCGAATCAACCAAGAAAAAATCAATTTTTCTTTTGTATATTAAATGACTTTTTGCATTAATTTGTTAACAAAACTAAGTCACACTAAATTGGACTTTGGTTGAATATCAAGAAGTTAGGCGTTTGCCTTTATAATATAGGTAACAATATGGAAACGAGCGGACTTCTGCTCGTTTCTGTATTTTGCAA
>ENA-OOSI01000594-OOSI01000594.1-human-gut-metagenome-genome-assembly--contig:-NODE-594-length-10539-cov-1.914155_pt1 | contig 10539 bp, 8 predicted proteins | sample MGYA00241171_ERZ501200 | MGnify/ENA primary metagenome ERZ501200 (study PRJEB25962, sample SAMEA2042554) | human gut metagenome | biome: human gut; feature: human-associated habitat; material: faeces...
TCGGCGTGAGCAACGCCGCCGTTTTCGGGGCGAACTTTGCAATCATCGTCGTCGGGGCGGGCGCGTTCCACTCTACGCACGGCTCGTGGCTTTCGATAAGCAATCCTTATCTCGTTTCGACTTTCTCGTTTTTGTCGGCGATTATCGCTGCCGGCTCGATTCTTCTTCTTGCGCGGCTTAAAAATCTGAACGCCTCGGCGATAGTGCTTGCGGGCGTTGCGGTATCCGCGATTTTTCAGGCAGGCACGACGCTTATTCAATATTTTGCAAGCGACTCGCAGGTTGCTTCCGCCGTGTACTGGACTTTCGGCGACCTTGGGCGCGCGTCCTACAAAACCGACCTTATTATGTTTATCGTCGTTGCGGTTTCGACGTTGTTCTTCTTTTTGAAGCGTTGGGATTTTTCGGCGATGTCGGGCGGGATTGCGTATGCAAAAACCCTTGGCGTGAACACTCGGTTTATGACGATTATGTCGCTGTTGCTTGCGTCGCTCATCACGTCGGTTACCGTTTCGTTTCTTGGCATAATCGGGTTTGTCGGGCTTACCGCGCCGCAGTTTATGAAACGCATCGTCGGCGACGATTACAGATTTCTTTTGCCGTCGTCGTTCCTTGCGGGCGCGCTGCTCCTGTTAATATCCGATATTCTGGGACGTCTTCCGATTTTCGGCACGTCGGTTCCCGTCGGCGTAGTAACGTCGCTTATCGGCGGCCCCGTATTTTTGGCAATACTTTTAAGGAGGAAGAAGAATGAATCTGAAAATATCTGATTTGTCGTTCAAATATTCCTCCGGAAAACAAGTCCTTGACGGCGTGAATTTTCAGGCGGAATCGGGGAAATGCACTTTCCTTCTCGGCGCAAACGGAGCGGGAAAGACAACTTTGTTTTCAAATATTCTGGGGTTATTAACTCCGACTTTCGGCAAAATCACCCTTGACGACGCGGATTTATCGTCGCTTAAACCGCGCGAAAAAGCAAAACTTCTGGGATACGTCCCGCAAAACGTTTTCTTCCCGTCGGGGAGCGCGTTCGACGCGGTGCTTCTCGGGCGACGTCCTTACATCAAATGGGGCGTTACCGAAAACGATTTGTCCGTTGTGGAAAAACTTTTCAAAGACCTTTCCGTGGAAGACTTCGCAATGCGGAACGTCGACAGCCTTTCGGGCGGCGAAAAACAAAAAATCGCCATCGCCCGCGCCCTTGCACAAGAACCGCAGGTTTTGCTTTTTGACGAACTTACAAGCAATCTTGACGTGAAAAATCAGGCAGACGTTTTGTCTTTCATCAAAAAACTGACCGTGGACAAAAACGTAATTACCGTCGCGATCGTGCACGACCTGTCGCTTGCGCTAAGATTTGCGGACGATATCGCGTTTATGAAGGACGGGAAAATCCTGCGTCAATGCCCCGCGGACTGCGTAACCGCACAAGACTTTAAGGACACTTTCGACGTGAATGCCGACGTCGTTGAAATAAACGGCAAAAAAACGATTATATACGAGGACTGACAATGAAAAAATCTGCTTTGATTCTTTTGATGATTATCGTTACTCTGTCGTCGCTTTTCGCTTTTTCGGCGTGTAACAAAGGCAATGATAACGCAAACGGCAAAACCGTAACCGACCTTCTGGGGCGCGAAGTTACCGTGCCCGAAAAAATCAACCGCGTCGTATGCATCGGCGCAGGCTCTCTTCGCCTTTACACCTACGTCGGCGATTTGTCGAAACTTGTCGGCGTCGAGGACGTCGATAAAGACGGCACGGGCGTCGGGGGCGGACTTTCGATAAGACCGTATAAAATGGTCAACAAGGATTTGTTCAATTCCCTTCCGTCGTGCGGAATGGGCGGCCCGCAAGGCTCTGCCGACGCCGAAAAGATCCTTTCGTTAAACCCCGATATCGTCTTTTCTCTTTACACTTCGGACAAGGCGGCGATGGACGATTTACAGCAAAAAATCGGGAAACCCGTTGTGGTATTAAGTTACGGCAAGACGGAAGCGTTTGACGAAAACGTCAAAAAATCCATTGCCCTTCTTGGCGACATTCTGAACAGGAAAGAACGCGCAAACGAACTTTTATCGTTCATTTCCGACACGGAAACCTATCTTTCGAGCATTGGCGAAGGTATTGACAAGAACGACAAAGCAACCGTGTACCTCGGCTGTCAGAGCAACTACGGCACGCACGGCATTGAAAGCTCGTCGGCAAATTACTCCATCTTCGACGTTTCGAAAATAAGAAACGTTCTGGACGAAAACGGCTACAAGGGATATCAGAAATCGCTCGACCTTGAAAAACTCGTAAAAATGGATCCTCAAAGGATTATCCTTGACGCCGGCGGACTTTATATTCTCAAAACCCAACTCAAAGAAAAACCCGACTTCTTCAACAGTCTTTCGGCTTTCAAAAACGGCGAGATTTATCTGCAAATGCCCTACAACGCTTATTACACGAATCTCGAAACCGCTTACGCCGACGCATACTTCGACGCGTGGGTGCAGTATCACGATATCGCCCCTGAAAAACTCAACTTCGATTACGTCGCAAAGGCGCGCGAAATCTATACCCTGTTTTTGGGCAAAGATTGCTATGACGACGTCGCCGCTCAAATGTACGGCGGATTCCAAAAACTCGATATATCGAAAATCTGATATATATTTGCTTTAAGTCAGGAAGAAGCAACGCAAAATGCGTTGCTTCTTTCTTTTTGTTTTATTTTGTTTTTACATAAATTTTTCTTTTATGTACTTCGACATTTTTTTGAACGCGTTGTTCATTATTTCTTCGTCTTTCGCCTCGACGGTAAGTCTGATTTTTTCTTCCGTGCCGCTTTCGCGTATCAGGATTCTGCCCTCGGGCAGTTCCCCTTTTATTGCCGAAACGTAGTTTTGCAAGTCCTTGTTCCTGACGACTTCCGACTTGTTTTTCACGGCGAAACTTGCGTTGATTTGCGGATATCGCGTCACCTTTGACAAGACGCTCAGCGGCAGTTTCGTTTTCTTTATCGTGCTTGCAAGGTACACGCTTGCAAGAAGTCCGTCGCCCGTCGCCGCAAACTCGCCAAGGATTATGTGCCCCGACTGCTCGCCGCCAAGGACGTAGCCGCCTTTTGCCATCGCCGCCTGCACGTTATGATCGCCGACGTCCACGCGCAGCATACTCACGCCCATGGAATTTAAGTTTCTTTCAACGCCCATATTGCTTAAAACCGTGCAAACGACTTTCTTTTTATTGAGTTTTCCTTTTTTCAGAAGTTCGCGCGCGATGATGAAAATAATTTCGTCCCCGTCGACTTCGCGGCCGTTTTCGTCGACAGCGATAAGGCGGTCGGCGTCGCCGTCGTACGCAAATCCGACGTCGGCGTCAAGTTCTTTCACTTTCTGCCGCAAAAATTTTGTATCGGTCGCGCCGCACTCGTGATTGATAATTCGCCCGCACCCTTCGTCGTTAAAGGAATACACGGTGGCGTTAAGGCTTTCAAAAACGTGTTTTGCAACGTGTGAAAGCGCGCCGTTTGCACAGTCCAAGACGACTTTGAGCCCCGACAAATCGTCGGCGATTTCCGTCACCGCCCGCACGTAGTTTTCAAAATATGCTGCCCCGTTTTCGACCTTGCCTTTTTCGTTTGCGACGACTTTTCGCTTGCTTTCGATATGTTTTTCGATTTCGGCTTCTTCGATGCGGCAAAGTTTTCGTCCGTCGCTCATAAAGATTTTTATGCCGTTGTATTCGGGCGGATTGTGCGACGCGCTTATCATAACGCCGTAGTTTGCGTCGATTTCACGCGTGACGAAAGACACGGCGGGCGTCGGCACAATATCGAGGTTTATCACGTCCGCACCGGCGTCGATAATGCCGCTTATAATCGCGCCTGACAGTTTTTCGCCGCTTATCCTCGTATCCCTGCCGAGCACGACTTTGCCGCCGTCCGCGGAATAACCCAGAAAGTTTCCGACAAGGTACGCAAGGTCGTCGCAAAGCGTTTCGCCGTAAATCCCGCGTATGCCGTCCGTGCCGAAGTATTTCATGTCAAACTGGTTTTTGACGTACTTCGTGCGGTTTTCCTTGACGGTTTCGCGGCTTCGCCCGATGCACATACAGTTTTTCGGAAGGTCAACGGTGACGGTCGTGCCCGCCGCGATATAAGCGTTGTTTTCAATGTTGACAGGCGCGATGACGTTGCTGTTACTGCCGATAAAAACGCTTTCCCCGACGGTGCTTCTGTGCTTGTTTTTGCCGTCGTAGTTCACAAAGATACTGCCGCACCCGACGTTGCACAAATCGCCGATATCGACGGCGCCGACGTACGCGAGATGCGCCGCCTTGACGCGCTGTCCGACGGTCGCGTTTTTGATTTCCACAAAGTTTCCTACCCTGCATTCTTTCCCGACGTCGGCGTTGGTATGAACGTTGGCAAACGGCCCGACAGTGGTTTTATCGCCTATTTTTGCATTCCTTAACACGCTTTTTATGATTGTTACGCCGTTTCCGACTATGCTGTCTTCAATGACGTTTCCCGTGTCCAGGACGCAACTGTTGCCGATCACGGTATTCCCCCTTATGTACTGGTCGGGAAAAACTATCGTGTGTTTGCCGATACGCACGGTTTCGTCGATAAAGACGTTGTCCGTCGATATAAATTCCACCCCGTTTTTAATATGGTTGAAAATTATTTCCAGTCGTTTATCGTTATTCATAAGCCCTCCGCGTTTTTATCATTATATGCGGAAGGCGGGTTGCGTTACACAAAAAAAATCGCACCGATCGGCGCGACTTTTATTTCGGATTTTTATAATTGTTTCAGATATCTTTTTATTGTGCTTATGAACTGCGAGAACACGATGCCTGGCTCTTCGAGGTCGGGCTCCCAGCGTTTCACCCATTCCAGAGAAACGGTGCCGTCGTATCCGGCTTTCTTCAATCCGCGCAAGGCGTCTTTGACGGGAATATCGCCGTAACCCAGCATTTTATATTTCGTTACTCCGTTCTGGACGACGCTGTCCTTGATATGGACGTAACAAATTCTGCCGCCAAGATTTTTGAGCGTAGTGTCGATACTTTCGCCGTTGAAACGATACGGGTGATTTATGTCCCACAGTACGCCGCCGTCGCACTCTTCGACAAAATCGCGCAACAGTTTCGTGTCGCAAAAGATGCCGTTCGTTTCGATAAGAGGCAGGACGTTTTTGCCGCTTGCGTAACTTAAAATTTCCTTGTAAAGACGTTTGCAAAGTTGGATATCGCCGCCGTCGGGCATAGGTCTGTTGGTGCACATTACCCTGATGTACGGCACGCCGAGCGACTCCGCAAGGTCGATATAAGCCTTGGCTTCCGCAACCGCTTTTTCCTTTTCGGAATACACCGCAAGCGACGCACCCGACGTAAGCATTGTAATGCCAAGCCCGAGGCTTTTCAATTTTTCTTTGGTTTTTTCAATGTTTTCGGGTTTAAACTGTTTGACGTCTGGCGCATAGATTTCGCCGCCGATACCACGCACTTCAAAGCCGTCGTAGCCGAGATCGGACGCGGTGGATACCACTTCGTCATAAGACCAGTTCGGGCAACCGATTGTCGAAAAAGCAAGTTTCATCTCTGAAATTCCTCCTTAAAGTCCTTGTTATGCGGTTTCGATTGAAGCGGCGGTTTGCAGTTTCAGAATCTCGATCGCTTCTTCACGCATCTTGAATTTTTGTATTTTGCCTGCCGCGTTCGTCGGGAACGAGTCCACGAACCTGACGTATCTCGGCACCTTGTGTTTTGCCATTCTTGCGCCGACGAATTCCTTGACTTCTTCTTCGGTTATTTCTTCGCCCTCTTTCAGAATGACGCACGCCATGACTTCTTCGCCGTACGCCTCGGAAGGCACGCCGATGACCTGCACGTCGGAAACCTTGTCGCACGTATACAAACACTCCTCGATTTCTTTCGGATAAATATTTTCGCCGCCGCGGATAATCATATCTTTGATACGTCCTACAACCTTATAATATCCGTCTTCGTCCACGGTGCACAAAGAGATAACCCTCACTGTCGATAATTCCCAGGTCGCCGGTATGCAACCAGCCGTCTTTGTCGATGGCTTGCGCGGTCGCTTCGGGCATTTTGTAATACCCTTTCATTATATTGTATCCCCTTGCACAAAATTCGCCGGGGGTGTTTATCGGAAGTTCTTTGCCGGTGTCGGGATCGATGATTTTGCACTCGACGCCCGGGAACGCACGCCCTACCGTGTTTACTCGTTTGTCGATACTGTCGGAAGTCGTCGTCATCGTGCAGCCGGGCGACGCTTCGGTCTGTCCGAAAACAATGACGATTTCACGCATATTCATTTTGTCGATGACTTTTTTCATCACTTCGATGGGACAAGGCGAGCCCGCCATAATGCCCGTTCTGAGGCTTGAAAAATCAAAATTATTGAACTGCGCGTGTTCCAGCATTGCAATGAACATCGTGGGTACGCCGTGCACCGCCGTGCATTTTTCGACGCTGATTGCGTTCATGACGGGGACGGGGCTGTATCTTTCGACGGGCACCATCGTCGTGCCATGAGTAATGCACGCCATCATCGCAAGCACAAGTCCGAAGCAGTGGAAAAACGGAACGGTGATACAAAGTTTGTCGTTTTTTGTAAATTTCATACCGTCGCCGATGGTTTTGCCGTTGTTCAGGATATTGTAGTGCGTGAGCATTACGCCCTTCGGAAAGCCTGTCGTGCCCGAGGTATATTGCATATTCACGACGTCGTGTGTGTTCAGCGTTTTTTTGTTTTCCTCATAAATTTCGACGGGAAAATCGCCGCCAAGAATTTTCAAATCCTCAAAATTGAGCATACCTTCGGGCGTTTCTTTCCCTGCAAAAACGACGCGTTTCAAAAACGGCAGATGCTCCGACTCTATTTCGCCGGACGTCGTTTTCAATTCGGGCAGAAGTTCATTCACGGTTGCGACGTAGTCGTTGTTTTTGAATCCGCCGATCATCACGAGAAGTTTCGTGTCCGACTGCCTCAAAAGGTATTCCAACTCAAAAATTTTGAAATTGGTATTGACGGTTACAAGCACCGCGCCGATTTTCGCCGCCGCGAACAACGTCAGAATCCATTCGGGCGTGTTGGTTGCCCAGATTGCGACGTGATCGCCCTTTTTGACGCCCAAAGACATCATGCCGCGCGCGATGAGATCCGCCTCGTCGTTAAGTTCTTTCCAGGTGCGGAAGTAATTTCTGTCGGTATATCTTACCGCCCAGCCGTTCGGATTGTGTTTTGAGAGGTCGTCCAGGACGCCGCCCAAAGTGTTTTCGATAAAATCCATAGGTTTATAACGTTTCCGCCATAGCGTCTTTCACGCTAACGCGGAAGAAAGGTTCGAGATTGAAATAATTCCAGGGTTTTTCGTCTTCCGGCGGGGAAACCTTGAATACCATCGTCTGGTCGAGCGTGGGGTGCTTAAAACGAAGTTCCGCCGCCCATAGCGCGAGATTGCATTGCGCTTTCGGACGATTTCCGCTGTATCGCATATCGCCGACGATCGGGTTTCCGATATGCGCCATCTGCACGCGGATCTGATGACTTCTGCCGGTTGCAAGTTTCACGCCGACAAGCGATAGTTTTCCGATGGACTCGAACACTTTATAAGTAAGTTCCGCATATTTTGCGCCTTCGGTGACTTCCGGGACGACGCGGACGGTATTGCTTTTCGGATCCTTTTTCAGGTGATTTACAAGCACCGCCTGTTTTTCTTTGGGCGTATCGTAAACGACCGCAAGATAAGTTTTTTCAAACTCGCCTTCACGGATTGCTTCCGAAAGTCTTGCCGCCGCCTTTGACGTTTTTGCGAAAACCATAACGCCGCCCGTAACTCTGTCAAGCCTGTGAACAAGCCCGAGATACGCGTCGCCGGGCTTATCGTAAGTTTCTTTCAGATAATTTTTCAGAATCGAAAGAATATCGGGATCTTTCGACTCGTCTTCCTGCGACGGCATATTCTGCGGCTTCACCGCAACGAGAATATGGTTGTCTTCGTAAATGATTTTTACGCCTTGATATTCTTTGATTGCATTGTTTTCCATTAAAATATCGCAAGGGCGCTTGCGCCTGCTGGCAAGACGATACCCTCCTCCCTGGTATTCAGACCGATTTCGTCGGCGGTAATTACTGCGTTTTTCGACGTATTCAACCCGAGTTTCAGCATATTTGCCATAACGGTGGGTTGAAGCCCCGTCGTGTAACTGTTGAGAAGATAAAAAAGCGGATTGTCCGACAAAACTTCTTTCGTTTCCCTGATGAGCGAAAACAGATTGTCCTCGATTTTCCACATTTCGCCGCCAGGACCTCTGCCGAAACTCGGCGGATCCATGATGATTGCGTCGTACTTCCTGCCGCGCTTTATCTCGCGACGGACGAATTTTAAGCAATCGTCGATGATATATCTGACTTTGGCGTCGGCAAGTCCCGACAAGCGTACGTTCTCGCCCGCCCTCTCGACCATCGCTTTCGCGCTGTCGACGTGGGTAACTTCCGCGCCCGCCGACGCACACGCAACCGTCGCGCCGCCGGTATAGGCAAACAGGTTCAGAACTTTAACAGGTCTTCCGGCGTTTTTGATAAGGTCGATCATTTTCGCCCAGTTTACCGCCTGCTCCGGGAAAAGCCCCGTATGTTTGAAGCCCATAAGTTTCAATTTGAACGTAAGATTGCGCCAACTCACGGTGAAGTTTTCGGGCATGGGTTCCAGGTATTCCCAATGGCCGCCGCCCGTCGCGCTTCTCACGTACTTTGCCGTCAGACCTTTGTAGTTTTCAAGGGGGAAAGATTCGGGCCAGATGACCTGCGGATCGGGACGAAGCAAAACGTATTTGCCCCACCTTTCCAGCTTATTGCCGTCGCCGGTTGCGATGACCTCGTAATCTTTCCACTCGGAATTGACTTGCATTATTTCTTTTTGACGGACAGCGTGATTTTATCGTCGCCGATGTCCCATTCTTTCGTGTAGCCGTCGATATCGTTTCTGACTTCGTCGGCAAGGACGGCGTTTCTGACCGTCGTGTTGTCGTTCATAATCTTTGTAAGGAGCGCGGAATCCGTTTTGAACCCGAGCGTGATATGGTCGGTAACTTCAAAGCCCGCTTCCTTTCTCATCGTCTGGATTTTGGAGACGATTTCACGCATTGCGCCTTCTTCGATAAGTTCTGCGGTGAGCGCGGTGTCGAGGATTACCGAAATATCGCCGTCGACTTCACTGCTGAAACCTTCCTTGTTTTTCACGGACACGAGAATATCGTCCTTTGAGAACTCGACTTCCGTGCCGTCGATATCGACCTTATACGTGCCGGTTGCGACTGCGTTCACGATTGCTTTTCCGTCGGCATTCGCAAGATGCTCCTTGATTTTGCCCAAAAGTTTTCCGTATTTCGGACCAATCGTTTTGAGTTGCGGCTTGATTTCGTACGTTACGAAGTCCTGTTCGCCCGACGCGTTAAGCACTTCTTTCACGTTAAGTTCGTCGGAAACGAGGGCTTTCAGTTCGTCGTCGAATTCAACGCCGGTCACATACAGTTTCTGCAAGGGCTGGCGGTTTTTGATGTTCGCCTGATTTCTTGCGGCGCGTCCCAAAACGACAACGCGGATAACTTCTTCCATGCCGTCTTCGAGCGCGGTGTCGATGAAACTTTCGTCCGCCACGGGGAACGAGGTCAGATGCACGCTTTCGGGCGCGTTTTTGTCAAACGACCTGACAAGATTCTGATAAATGTTTTCCGCCATAAACGGGGTGTACGGCGCGATGAGTTTCGACAGTTCGGTAAGGACGGTGTAAAGCGTCATATACGCGGCGATTTTGTCGTCGGACATTTCGCTTCCCCAGTATCTTTCGCGACCGCGACGGACGTACCAGTTGGAAAGTTCGTCCACGAAGTCCTGAATCTTCCTTGCGCTTTCGAAAATCTTATATTCGTTCAGACAGTCGTCCACGTATTTGATAAGGCTGTTGAGCCCCGAAAGCACCCATCTGTCCATGACCGACAGTTTGCAATCTTTAAGGTTGTATTTCGTCGGATCGAACTTGTCGATATCGGCGTAAAGTACAAAGAACGCATAGGTGTTCCAGAGCGTGCCCATGAATTTACGCTGCGACTCGCTGACGGCTTCGGGATAGAACCTCGAAGGAAGCCAGGGCGCGCTTGACGTATAGAAATGCCATCTCACGGCGTCCGCGCCTTGCTTGTCGAGCACGCTGAACGGATCGACGACGTTGCCCTTATGTTTGCTCATTTTGATGCCGTCTTTGTCGTTGACGTGTCCTAAAACTATGCAGTTTTTGAAACTTGCCTTGTCGAACAGAAGCGTCGAAATCGCAAGCAAGGTATAGAACCAACCGCGAGTCTGGTCGATTGCTTCCGAGATAAAGTCGGCGGGATACACTTCTTCAAAAATTTCCTTGTTTTCAAACGGATAGTGCCACTGCGCAAAGGGCATCGAGCCAGAATCGTACCAGCAGTCGATAACCGCCTTGTCGCGCACCATTTCCCCGCCGCACTTTTCCCCGC
>ENA-OOSI01000595-OOSI01000595.1-human-gut-metagenome-genome-assembly--contig:-NODE-595-length-10538-cov-2.310407_pt1 | contig 10538 bp, 17 predicted proteins | sample MGYA00241171_ERZ501200 | MGnify/ENA primary metagenome ERZ501200 (study PRJEB25962, sample SAMEA2042554) | human gut metagenome | biome: human gut; feature: human-associated habitat; material: faeces...
TCCCTTGTTTGGAGGTGTTTTTCCTTGTTTGGAGGTGTCCCATCACGCAAATCCCAAATCTCCCTCGAAATCCCCACGAAATCCCAAGACCTTCCGCTACTTTGTTCCACGTGGAACGCTGATTCAGTCTAGGATATCGAGGTCTTTGTTCTTGATTGCCTTATATACTTGCCTAATACAATGTATTGATAATAAAGCCAATAAAATAACTATGATTAAAGGCAGGGCGTCGCCCGTAGCTATAACGTACCGCCCTAACTCAAACGCCATGTACCCACAAAACAAGATGAGTACGAAATATATAAATATACCCATAAAAAATATACAATAAGTAAACACGATTTTAAAACAACACTCAAATAATACAACAAATTGAGTATCAACAACATAATATATATCAATCCCTAGAGCTACCTCTAAGGGAAGACAAGCCTAGATATAGATAAAAAATATACAATAAGTACCGCCTATTATATACCTTTTAGGATCGATTCAAGCGCAAATCCATACATAAGGACATAATTCACCCGTCCATACGGATATAGATATATACAAAATGATACATAATAAAGTATTTTACTTACACATTTATAATTAAGGCTTAAAATTTACCGCCTTGACACTTTTATGTGTAAGTAAAACATATGGTTATGCTATCATTCTGTAAAATTAGGCACAAAAAAGCCCTTCCGTCCTATATCACTACAGTACAGAAGGGCACAAACTTTAAAATCAAATAAAAACAAACGATCTATTGTCGCAATTTGTTTGCCATGTAGCTAACACGTTTACGCCTACATTTATCAGAATATCTACTACAATCTAATTTATTAGACTTGTATATATCTTTGGTAAGCTCAATATAAAACTCCATTTGAGATTTTCTTCCAGCCTCTAAAGCCTTTTCTTTTTGAATAGATAGTTTCCTATTCAAATTATCGAATTTCTTTTTGTACATAATATATTCATTTAATTACACCAATAAGAACGGACACGGCTATAAAGGCACAAGGCCGCCGTTATCAATACAGCTAGCCGAGCACACCACACCCGCCCGATTCCCTTTGGTTTTTGTCCCTTTGCCCCGAACGAACGAAGCCAAATACGTACATACGTCACCCGTGATACGTACCGACAAGGCGTATTGAGTCCGTCAATTTAACCGCACTAAATACCCTTGTAAGGGTTGTTATTTGCTATCCGTACACATGTTAGGTATTTAAGCAACCCTAACATACGTCGTATTGATATATTAGCACGGAAATAACACCGTTATATACTTGATATGCGCTACTCTAACAGCATATCACCATACACCCTATACATGCGTATATACACCAATATACCCCGTGTTTTACACGGCCTATCCGGAAACCGGACGTATTAACCCGTTTTGATACAAGCCCAAAGAATAACGGTTCATACTACGACTGAATACGAACCTAAACCACATTGCTAAGAGGCGGCCTATTTACACAAGTTATCGAACGCCAACGGCTATACCCCTACCCACTTGTGTATGCTTATATCAATATGTTAAATATCGAACCTGTTTAGTCTAAACAGTGGCACGGCGTGAACGTACAGGTATGCCACCACGACACTCCATTTATAGGAGTGCCTTACTACTATCTTTCATTTTTAGGATGCGTTAAATAATATGTAACACACTTAGCTATAAGATTAAATGTATACCGTTTGATAGGTACAGCACACTTTACAATACGTTTGTCCTGTCCGTTAAATACGTCATAATATATACCCCCATCATATTCCACAGGCTCATTATATCCAAATCTTTTATGATTAGTACCTAAAATTGCAATGTTTTCTATTTTGTCAACTGCTGTTTTAATATTCTTATTTTGTTCTAATTTATCAAAATATTCTCTCTCAATCTCTTTATAGGCGCAAAAGGTATCATTTACACGTGGTAATATTTCCTTGCACAATTGTATCACCACCTCCTTATCCTTTGCCAAAGCAACTAAAGCAGGTACAATAGCTTTATCTACTTTAATATCGTTATCCTTCAATATTTCGTTGATCTCTTTTCCGGACTTAAATAGGTTACACCATGCTTTGACAGCACCAGTTAACGTTTTTTCACTTGCCTTCTTTACCTCGCTTTGTACTTTAGTTAACTCTTTATTTGTCATTAGATTTTACCCATACCTTTGGGATTTATATTGGCTTCTGGTACGCCAGTTTGTTAATATTGTTATCTCACATTGCAAATATAGCACATGTTTTATTATCTAACAAATATTATGCAATAAAAATTCAACGATTATATATAATAAAACTAATCAAATGTAAATGTATATTAAAATATTGGTTTATATCATTGATAATCAACAATTTAAATTGAAAATAAGTATTCTTTTTTTTCGGATCGCTGGTTATTTTCCGCTCCCATTTGCCGCCCTTCGTGGATTGGGGGGACGGGGCCAAAAACGGCAGCCCGGCCGGGCCGATTTCGGGGAGGTGGTCCGTCCCGCATATCCCCGCATATCCCCGCATATCCCCGCATATCCCTACATGTCCGGCGTCCCAACATATCCCATCTCTCATCCCCTAACGACTTTCTCATTAATTTTATTACATTTGCGATATAATTAAAACATAACATATTATGAATAAAGAAGTTGAATATATGGGGGGGGGGTATTTTAACCCTCAGATAAGGAGGGGGTATGTTTAGGCGCAGGACTTCTTCTCCCGGTAAGATCCACTACCGTGTTAATATAAACAAGAATATGTGTCTTGGCGTTGTAGATATATATATTGATGGGAAGCCATATCAACCTGGTTTTAACGGATCTTATCTTGATATATATCGCGATAAGAAGATAAAAACTATAAGCATAAGTGGCCAGATATCATATCTAAATCCGAAAAATGAGTACAATGTTATTTTGGGCATAAGTGGAGGTATTATAGAGGGAACCCTTACGTATCAATATAATTCGGGTATGCATTGCGAGTTGGCTAATAAGGTGATATACGGGAATAGGATAACTAATTTTGTTCCTGTAACGGTGATAAAAGATCCTGGGAAGATCATTAATTTCACTTACAGATCTGAATTACAGACTCAGGTTTTAGATGAAAGTTATGTAAGTTGGGATGGTGATTATGTATTAAACGATAATTGTATAGTAACTGATCTTTGTTCGGGATGTGAATCTTATGCCTATGGGAAAAGTTCTCATGGTAACTATCGAGTAACGGTAAGGATAGTGTAATCCCAAGGGAAGGAGGGAGACCTCGTCCCTCCGGGCCTCCCCCGTCCCGGATCCTGACCAGCCCTTTCTTTGGATCCATGTCGATAAGATCCCGAAGCTCGTTCATATTCTTGAACCGGTTCTCTATTACCTTAAATACATCGATCTTAGGTCTCTTATCCTTATCCTTGGACTTTATTTTAATTCTTCCACTCATATCAATTATCCAGTAACTTTACATGTAATATGATTCATATTATTATTACCGCAATAAGCGCACATAGATACGTAGGGAGAATATACTCTTCCACATACCGGACATCTCCATCCATACATAACAGGATTTGTTTGTTTGTCAATTTCTTTCAAGTCCTCATTAGTAGTGGATGATGTATTTTTATTTTCCATATCATTCATTACCACGGTGGTTTCCTAACCGACGTTCGCTGGTCATGAAGCCATCTTTATTTATCTTATCCGTACTTCCAAATCCATTATCACCTCTATCAGATTTTCCAAGATCTTCTAATGACTCCACTTCTTCCCATACGATACGTTCCCTTCTACGAATAAGAAGCTGTGCTACCTTACCACCGACATTACAATAATAAGGACTATGCCTATTCATTTTTCTGTGAACTATTATAATCTCCCCACTATATCCTTCATCAATGGTAGCAGGGGCGTTTTGCATAATTAGCTCGCTATTAGTAAAACCACTACGTGGACGGATTTCCATCTCATAATCCTCTGGCAATGCTACATGTACGCCAGTATGATATATGATCCTGTCTCCGTCAAGTTCTATATCCTTAACGAACAAATCCATACAAGCATCCTGTTTATGAGCGTATTCAGGCAGTTTAGCCCCCTCTTCCAGCCAGATCTTGACCTTACATGTATCTATACCATCAAGTAACTCAACTGCATCTTTATAGCTCATAGGTTGCTCTGATGCCAATGAAATGGCTCTTGCCAATAAATCTTTAATCTTACTCATTTTATCTTGTTTTTAAATTCTTTCCCCTTCGGACATTGTAATTTACATTCCTCTCCACAAGCGGAACAGTTGGGTCTCATTCCGGGAACTCCTCTTCCCCCGTACGGCCAGTAGGCATAATCGCAGACGCTCCAGAACGCCTCCATCGCCTTGATCTTGGCATCGACGGTTATCTTCTCCTTCACCTTTTTCATGCTTTTCCTGAACTCGTCTTTCATATCCTTCCCTTCTATCTGTCTGGCCTTACGTCTCTCATTCCACCAATTATAGTAGAATTTGTCAGCCATCTTATAGGCTTCCGGATCAAACTTATCACGATGTAGGATAGGGGCATCCTTGACCTTTCTCAAATTCCTGCCACAAACATAAGCAAGCCCGGCGTACGGAGGTATGTCCTTAGGATCAACCAACCCATCCGGCACGCAGTAGTAGAAGTAGTTGGGCCGGCCGTACCTGACCCAGTCCCCGGTCTCGTACAGGGCTTGCTTCCGTGCCTCGAACCATCCTTGCATTACTTGGTGCTTTTCCTGTTTCTCGAAATCTTTGTTATAGTCAGCTAATGATATCTTGACCTCAACCTCATAAGCGTACATAGATCTGGTTATAGCCAGATAATCAGACTCCCAGTTATAGACATATAAGTTGTTTATAATCCATCTAGGAGACACCAAGAACTGTCTGTTAAGGATATCCAATATCCCTCTCTCAGTATATTCAGCACCTTTATTTGATCGCCGTGTTCCCATCTCCATTAAGAGGATTATTCCTATATCCTACCGCCATTATAGCATTACCTATCAACATCCTCAACTTATCCATATCTTTATCATGGAACGAGAAACTGGTTAAGGTATATGACTTAGTAGCCTTCTCACAAGACCTTATCATCAACATAGCCACATATTCCCCCATCATCTTTCCGTTCATAATATCAAGATCGATTATGCCGTGATCTATTAGATCAACCACATCCCATCCTGCTGGTAGATACTTTTTTATTTGATTAATATCCATCCCAAATAGTTATTATAAATAGGAGGGCCGTGCTACCCTCCTATAGATTACACACGAAAAATAGAACTGAAAGCGATCTTAAGCACGTAAGATTTTATTGATTCCCGTAGGCTGTCTACCGGTTATCGTTAATTACCGACCTACGGGAATATGTTTAAGAAAACACCATGTGGGGAGTGGGGGAATCGAACCCTTATCCACGCTACGATTAGGAATCGTAAATTCTATCCGTTAAATTAACTCCCCTTTATTCAAAGATCTATAAATTGTATATAATTACCAAACAATATTTTAGCGAATCCGGCTGGAATCGAACCAGCATCTCCAATATTATGGCGATCATCCAATAATCCTCGGATCCATATACCCCTATCCTCCCGAACAAGGGTATCAAACAAAATCTAAACTCTAAATCTAATGACAAACTCTATTAATCCAACTGTGGACCCGGCCGGACTTGAACCGACAACCTTCTGGTTATGAGCCATATTATCCAACCAATTGATCTACGGGTCCTAAATAACCACATCGGCTTTCACAAGAGGATGTGGAACGGAATTTCTCGAAGTTTATATAGTAACTTTATGAAACTATTGTCCAACATTCTAGCATATAGCACCAATCCTCGAACGGGAATGTCTCTATACCTGACCTACCCCATTCCGTCCCCCAGCTGTTCTGTAGGATGAAGCCGGCCTTGTCCCATCCGGTGAGGATAACGGCATGACCTCCCAAGTTCTGTCCTTGGCCTTGCCAGAATCGATTACCATAATTATAGCAATACAGACCTATAACCAGAGGACCATTCAGCATCAACGCTACCTTAGCCGATACCGGATCTATGATCCTAGCGTAGCTATTTATCTTCTCTCCGTCAACGCCAACTTTCTTTATAGCCTTGATAGCGTCCCGAAGAACCATCCCGTCCTGGTCCTTATCCTCTCTCAGATCATATATATCGTAAGGAGATATTTTAGCTGGTCTTTTGATATCCTTTATAGCTTTTCTCCAGTTAAGGATCTCAGCCAGGCTTACGGCTGCGCAAATAGGGGAAGAACCTTGATCTACCACGCTATCGACATTATTGATCTTATACTCATCAGGAACAGCCTCATGTTGCATATTCATGATAGCGTCCCTATCATCCGCTGGTGATGGTATGTAACCTAGTCCGTAACTCATTTTTTATCCTTTTTATGATAATCGATTATCTTGATATTAAACGTATCGGATCTTTGCCTTACCTGTATCGAACCCCTAGCCTTTCCCTTGGCGTCGTACAGGGCGGTAAAGCCAAAGTTATCGACCCGGCCGTCGTCCAGCGTAAACCGCCACTCTTTCCATTGGCCCATCACGGTCCCGGAAGACACTATGGAATCCACTACATAAGATATATCAGTAGTATCGTACTCCGTATAGTAGGTTCTTGACGTACTGCATCCGACAGCCGCTAAGGTAAATAACGTTAACAAGAAAAACAAGACCTTATTCATTTTTCTTAGTCTTTTTACGTTTCTTAGATTTCTTCTTCTCTTCAGTTTTATTCTCGACATTTACGTCATTGCCAGCATCGACACTAGTAACCTCAGAGATATTATTTTCAGGTATATCAATATGACCTGAATTAGGATCCATCTTATCCTCATCAACAACAACCTCATCAGAAACATCGTTATCTAAAGCCTCTGGATCGACATGATTCTCCAGATACTTGATACGATCGGACATGATCTTGATCTGATCCTCAAGTTCAATGTATCTTCTTCTGGCTTCGCTTAGTAATTTGGATGATAGTTTATGTTTCTTCTCGATATCCATATAAGCCCGTTTAAGAGCCTCTTTCTCTTTTACCGACTCATTATATAGATCTCTTGATTTACTAAGCTCATTCCCCATCTTAACGATATGAGAATCCTTGGATTCTATATCCTTATTAAGAGAATCAATAAGAGTATTAAGATATCTTTCTTTTTCCTCCAATTCCGTTATCTTACTACGAGCATCCTCATAATTTCTTTTTAATCTACTTGAATAGCTAATAGCTTCATCAAGATCCTGTTTTAGAGTATTTATATAACTACTCTTTACTATCTTCAATCCGAACATCCTCAACACTTTTATAAGTTCTACGAATATCGGCCTTTATCTTGCCGACTATAATTAACTCAGCTATATGCTTATCTTTCTCGACTATAGCTATATCCTTACGGACATTAGTGACTCTGATCGTAATATTCTCGTTATTGGAGAAAACGAATGGTGATCCTACCAAAGTAAGGCCTGTATCGTTGGTGAACGACGGCATCATCATAACCATCCCGACAGTATCATCCGGGAACGAGGCCGATACACCCGTGTCTATATCAAGAACATCACCTTGACCCAACGGGAAGGCATTGCCCTGCTTGATAGGAATATCCTTACCCAACGAGTTCCATGCCTTAGAGAATTTTAAAGAGTTGAGAAAAATTTTACCATATTTCTCTACTATCCCTACCATTGGATCGCAATTCATGTGAACCTGATCAAGCTTATCATCCGGCTTTTCCTCAAACTCGTCAAGATCTCTGGCTGATGTAAATGACTTACTCTCCAGAAGTTTTTTAATATCCTCAATACTGTCCATTATAATTTGATTATTAAATAAACGATCTTCAATCCTAACTTCAAATCAGATGTCTTTTCGAACATCTCCCTAAGAGGTAAGATAGTAGCGTCAAGATCTGACGCTACCCATTCTCCATCCTTATAATACATATTCTTTTCCTCGGAATACGCTACACAAGGTCGATGCCCTAAGTTCTTCATAACCGTATCTACCTTATTTTGGGTAGGCATCGAGACACGGTTCACTTTAGTAGATATATTAAAATTACTTTCCATTAAATTATTCATTTTCAATTAGTTAATCAGAAAGGAAGATCATTGTCATCTCCAAAAGGAGGATATTGTGGCGGCTGCTGACCTCCAAAAGAAGGTGCTTGGGCTGTCTGAGGCGGAGCCTGCTGGTATGATGGAGGAGGCGTCTGCTGCGGAGCCTGCGTAGCGTATGACGGTGGGGGCGTTTGCGTTGTAGCATCACCAGCGTTATTTTGGCTTGCTGACTGAGTAGGTTTCACACCATCTGTCTTAATGCTTTGAATATACTTATTAAGTACTTGATAAGCGAAAGCATCTTGAGCTGTATAATCAAACTTCTTATTCCCCATTATATCAGTACTCTCAACTCTGTCAGGCCATCCATTCTGACCATTCTTATAATATTGCTGTATAAGTTCATCCCTTCCATCAGGAGTTTCCCTAGCATATGAGATAAAAAAATTACCCGGGGCATATTGATCTCCTTTCCTAGCGTGAGCTGGATTGATTACCACCTTACGCTTTAAATCAATATTAGGCAAGTATCTCACCAATGACTTAACATAATTATTAATACCTCCTTTTTGAGTCATCAAAGGAACATTTATAATATAGTTTCCTTCGTCATCGCTTATTTTTATAGCTACGTATTTAGTTTTTGCCCCGTTATAGTCAACCTCCCTTATCTCAATATCTGATAAATATCCCTCTATACCATTCCAAAATACTTTCCAATAAGATACAGCCCCGGTCTTATCATTCACATGTTCCTCATAACCTTCTTTAGGCTCCTTGGATGATTGATAAAGAACTCCACCACCACTTATCTTAAAGTAGTGATTATTAGATCCTAGAGAATTTTCACGAACTCCCATATTATATATATTTAAAAATTAAACAATAATTGATGATGATAAGAAATACTCATTCTTATTATTTTCCCCATAAATCTTATTAAAATGAGATTTATGGTCATGCTCGATAACTATCCTATTATATGATATGCTTTTAACTATACCAAGATACCTACCACATAGCACATCGCATATAATATCATTACCGTTATGCGATAAAGCCGTAAGCCTTTCCTTACAAGATCTTCCAGACATAGGGTTCTCTGACATAATACCGCATCCTTTTTCAGTGAATATCAATCTACAATGATCGAACTCATTTACCTTGATATTATTCTGGAGGGCCTGGACGAGTAGATCCTTATCAAAGACATAGGTACTTGTTTTGACAAAATGCTCGTCCACGAACCTCCAGTTAGGATAATTACCGTCAAAGTGAATCTCATACATATCCATATCAGGGGTAGAGAAGTAAGTCCTAGTATCATCTACTTTGATAGACAACGTATCTAATGACTTATTTATATGTTTATCAAGTAATAAAGAGGAGGCGTTTGATACCGGGATAAATACCTTCTCTACCTTATCCTGATTAGGGATAAAATACCTGTAAATAGTATTCCTGTCAGTACTTACTATATTAATATTAATATCATCAATATCAATGACCACATTCTCTATGCAAGGATAAAGCTCGTTGATCTCCGTATAATTACTAGCCTTGTTAAGAACCGATACATAATCATTCATCTTAACATTAATACCTCCATCAGGGATCTTATATACCACAGGGAAGGTATTTACGTCAAAAGCCGGGCAACTATACTCGCCAGAAGCGTAGTATATGGTAATACTATCCTTCTTATCGGAAAGAACGATCTTAATCTCACCATTCTTCTGTTTTTTTATAAACCTGATGAAAGAGCTTGCCTCGACCAAGAAAGAGAAGTTAGAATCAGACTCCACTTCCAGCCTCTCTATAACACATACCTTGGCATTTACGGAAGTGATATAAGCTAGACTATTGATGATATCTATCTTAATATTCTTATAGAGTGAATTAGATCCGGCGTTTTTAACAACCAACTCTAATTTACTCAACTTCTCATTTAATGATTTCGACAAGCACTTTAGTAACATAAAAAACAACTTTACATGACATTGCAAATGTAATCATAATTATATTAATTCAAATACAATAAACGCTTAATAGTATTAAAATAACTTAAACTTACGTCTAATATATTCGGCTATAAGTATAGCGTCACACATTCCGTCTTGTATCTTAGTTGGCTGTACTCCTTTCCCTGACCATGGTTTTACGAAAGATACCAAAGGGAAAAGGCGGATGGCGCATCGGATGGATGTAGCCTTCGTGTCTAACTTAGCCGCCGAATACACCCGATCGGCTGTCGTATGGATCTCCTTCTGCCATGTCTTTGGCTGTACTTCCTCGAACATGAACCTGACGTCCGGATGCGAGTAGTATCGTTCCATCATCTCCACCATCATAGCGAAGAGCGCGTTTGGTTCCCGGCGCCGTCCGCCGAAGGTGAAGTTACTGGCGGCTGAGCTGTTGTGGAT
>ENA-OOSI01000599-OOSI01000599.1-human-gut-metagenome-genome-assembly--contig:-NODE-599-length-10491-cov-2.444806_pt1 | contig 10491 bp, 6 predicted proteins | sample MGYA00241171_ERZ501200 | MGnify/ENA primary metagenome ERZ501200 (study PRJEB25962, sample SAMEA2042554) | human gut metagenome | biome: human gut; feature: human-associated habitat; material: faeces...
TGTTGACACAATCGTTTTCATTTTACTGTAATTTCTGGCACCAAAATAGCGGCTCACCAATACGCCTGCACCGACACCGGCGCCGAGGGCCACACAAATAAATACATTCGTAAGCGCAGCGCATGCACCGACAGCCGCAAGTGCAGAGGAACCAACATACTGACCGACAATGATGGAATCAGCCATATTATATACCTGTTGAAAAAAGCTGCCCAGAATCATAGGCATTGCAAAAACAGTCAATGCTTTAAGTGGAGCATCTGTGATCAGATATTCATCTTTTGACATTATCCTATTTCTCCTTAATTCCTGCTTTTTTCTGGAATTTCTGCCACGATTTGTTCCAATGTCAATACATCGGCCGGCATCAGGCATGTCGACAATGTTTTTATATCACAAATAACACTTTAAAGCTTCAAAAACTTTCAAATATCCATTTGCATACATATGAACTCCATCAATGGCATACTCTTCCTTCTGCTCTTCATTTTCGTCAACAAGATTAACATTACAATTTATATTCTTACATTCATACTTTTCTGCTATATTTCCCGACAACCTGTTTTTTTACTTTCCGTCTGATTCTGTGGATCTTCTGCTGTGCGGATACGACACCAGACCAGAGCGCCTATGCTTTCCCTCTGAATGATGAAAAATTAAAGGTGATGGAATCTGTAGAGCTTCACAAGCAGAAACGGGATGAGATTCTGGCGAACCCCTATGGATATTATCATCCCGTGGAGAAGCCTGTCAACCTCTAAAACGCTTCGCACTTCTTCAATCGCAAAGCACTGACAGAATATGGCGGTGCCTCGTATACGAACTCTGAGGAAGCGCCATGCATATTCACGGTAATATTCTTCACCTTCTCCGGCTCTTCAAAGCTGTTTTCATCCCCCTTTTCACCGCTAAGAAGTGTTACGGTATAGTCGCCCTGTACCTGACAGTCCAGTGTAATGGAAACCGGATCCACATCTCCTGCAAAATTAACCGCCTTAATAATGATTTCGTCCTTGGTGTCAGTTACTACCGAAACAAAAGCAGGTCCGTAGGGAATCGAAATTTCCTTCTGAAGCTCACCATCAACATACAGGCGAATCTGTTTTCCGTCCGTTTCATATCCAAAGCGGTGATATTCTCCCGGTTTTACTGAAATAGCAAAGTCCTCAGTCAGCTTGTTGTCATGCATATAGCCAAACTCTTCCAGTGAACATTGTCCTCCATTAACCTTCCAAAGGAACGGACGCACCAGAGCTGCATCCCATTCTTTTTCCACTCCGGCCGTAATCACGAGCTGCTCCTCATAATAGGAACGAACCACCCTGGCACTGAATATACCCAACTCGAAGTAAGCATTTTCCTCAACAAAAATATCGGTCTCAAATCTTCCATAAGTCTGGTCTTCTTCTCCAAATACCACAAAGCTCTTGGTCTCATCAGCCCATTCCAGAATACTGTGAAATTCCTTTTTCTGCTCCTCATCCGGAAGCTGAAGCAGGCGGCCATCCTCTGTATCCTGCACATGTCCCATTAATTCATGAGTAATCTTTGCTTCTTCTCCATTCCAAATGGGATTTCTGAAGCGAAGTTCCTTATTGGATTTTAAAGATGCCATTCCGGTTCTCGGACGATAAACACGTCCTCCCTCATCTTCGGATCGCACCACATATTCTCCGCGATTTTGACCGAACATTTTCCAGACATAATAAGTAGGAATTCCAAGGCTCTGATGATTATTGAAACGAATCAGATTAGGATACCACGCTCTGTAATTTACATTTTCAAATAATGGAGCATAAGAGGCCAATGTTACGATATCCTGATTTTTCTCAATACCCATAAGGAAAGCCGCTTCTCCCAAAGCCGCATACAACTGTCCCATATAGTTGCCTTCGTTTACAGCCACCTCTCCTACAAAGATTTTTGGTCCCTTACGATCGTAGTCATCATAATAATTTACACGTTCTGCAAAGAACTCTGTTGTATTGTAAAAATGTTCATCCACGCACTCGGCAGGACAACCATTTTTCTCTACATGCTCATTGGCTATGGTTTTAATCTGGGGATACAGTTCCTTTACCTTCTTATAAATCATGTTGTAACGCTTTTCATAATCCGGACCCCAGTTTTCATTACCAATTTCCAGATAGGTCATTTTAAAGGGTTCCGGATGCCCCATAGAAGCACGAAGCCTTCCCCATTTGCTTTCCTTAGAGCCGATAGCATATTCAATGGCATCCAGTGTATCCTGTACCATTTCATCAAGAGCCTCTCCTTCCAGAAGGACACTCTTTCTTCCCTGACAGGTCATTCCGCAGTTACATACATACAGGGGCTCCATCCCCAGATCCTCGCAAAGCTGCAGATATTCATGAAAGCCAAGTCCTAATGTACTTCTGTAATGCCATACAAACAGCTTACTGGGTCTTTCCCATGCCGGACCTACCGTATCCCGAAATCTCATCGCTGTGGACGGTGTCGTTCCTTCCACAATACAGCCTCCGGGAAAACGCATAAACTTTGGGCTCATTCCCTTAAGCTTTTCTACAAGATCTGTTCTGAGTCCATGCCCCATGTAGGTATTGTCAGGCATTAGTGAAATAAATCCCAGCAGAACCTCTCCGCCTTCTTTGCAGGAAATAGTAAGCTGTGCCTCGTGACAATCCTCAGCTGCTGTCAGCTTCATGTCATATCTTGTATACTCCTGACCGGAAACCACCAGACTGTTTCCAGTCAGTACTTTTCCCTGGTATTCGATCGCTACGTCCAGTCCTATTTCTTCCTTTGCTTTTGCAAATAAATACAAAGAGTAACTTTCTCCAGCCTTTACGGATATACCGCAGTAACCGGTATTAGTCAGAGATCCGTCCTTTTCAAACTGCATACGCAGAGCTGCGTCCCGATGTTCATTCAGGGTATCCGTCAGTTCCAGTTCCATCTTTGCATTGTGTGTATACCATGCCGGTATTTCTGTCTCCGGAATATTGTTGCCCTTTACCCAGCGGCATAAGCCTTCTCCGTTGCAAAACTCATCCAGCCATCCGGATACGGTTTTTACATGGACGCCATCCTCCTGCTGTATATAACCCTCCGGTAAAACGGAATCTTCGAAGCTTCTGTTTCGAAGCATTTCCGGATAAAGTCCTCCGTCTCCGGCACGGTTAATGTCTTCAAAAAAGATTCCGTATAAATCCCTGGCTGTCTCAAATCGTCTTTCCTTTGTTTTAATCTTTAACTTGCTCATTGTAGGCTCCTTTTTTACATTCCAAGAGTTTTGATCACTACCTGTGCCAGAATTCTGGCAAGATAATCATTGGGGTGATTTAACCAGTTTCCGGTTATATCAATGTATCGTTTTCTCTTTCCGATTTCTTTTTGAACTGCCTGTATATCTGCTATAGCAACTCCCATACCTTCTAAGCCCTTCAGGCTTTCACTGTATTCATCCTGATGTGCCCAGAAATGGTGTGGCTCCGTAGCAGCCAGTTCATTGGGAAGCGTAGACGCAATCAATAAAAATTCCGTTTTCGGACTAACCTTCCGGATTGCCTCTATGAGTCTGCCTGTTTTATTTCTGTATTCTTCCATACCGCAACGGTCATTCATTCCAAAACCAAGAATAACCAGATCCGGATGGAAGTTGGCTGCACGCTGGGATGAATTTTCGATTGCCCATTCGGAATCCACTCCTCCTACCGATGTGTTGTGGAAGCATACCGGACTCTGCCATTTTTCCTCCATCTGATGGAACAGCAGCTCTGCCCAGGTAGGCTGTCCCGGCTTCTGTCCATACATACCGCTGCAGTCACAGCCACAGCACACGCTGTCCCCATACAAAACGATCTTAACGGGTTCTCCTACTTCCAGCTTTGCAGAGAGCTTCGGCAGTTTGTCCAGTTGACTTCCCGGAGCGGAAAGTAACTCCTTCTTCGTTGCCTTATAGGTAACTGCGATCTGTTTCTCTGTAACAAGCTTCGGATTGCCTATGGCACATAGGTTTAAGAATTTTCCGTTGGTAGTCACTAGCGGACCGAAATCTTTTGCAAATTCGCTTGCTTCTCCTGCCTTCTTTGCCGTATCAAAGTCCGGATAGAGGAAGGTATCCCATCCGGTTACCGGTATGTGACTCCCTTCAGGAATTACCAGCTCATCTCCCTCTACAAGGTAATCGATCCCCTCTTCATATACTGTTTCCCCGTCATAGCTTTCTACGGACAAAACTTCTTTTGGAGTCCACAGGAAAGAAGCCCTGCATCCATTCTCATCAGCAACTGCTGCAAAGGTTTCCCGGAAGCAATACCCACCTTCCCATATCGGCTCCAGCCATTCTTTATGGAAAATCTTTCCTATCGAAAGGGTTTTCTTGATCTGTTCTTGTAAAAATTCCTTAAAGGGTGTCTCCCATCCGCAGTTCACTACCGGTCTATCTGACATGAAGATCATCTCACAGGGCTTTTCTTTTTCATATGGATACCAGTAGGGCATTGGCTTTCCGTCCGCATCATTGCCGTTTGGATCACCTGTTTTTATGAAATTCACCCAGTAATTGCACATCATTCTGGAAAGATCGTAATGCCGCCCCACAAAGGGTCTCCAGCATTTCGCCAGTGTTTCAAAGAAAAACCATAAATCTACAGAATGGAAGGTTCCTGCATTATCCCATCCTGGAATATCTGGATCAAACCTGTAATAATAGTAGGGCTTTTTTTCACCTGCACTTTTTTTATCTGAAAAAAGACACTTGATCGTACATTCAATTCCGTTTATCTTCGCATACTTTCCATCAGAATCCTCCCGCACTGCCTCGGGAAAGCGCAAAAAGGTCTCAGCATTCTTTCCGAAAATCTCTTCTGCTTTCTTTTTCAAATCTTCTTTTGAGGAAGCTTCTATATAACTGGGAAATTCATCTGAAGTATTTCCAGACATAACGGGAACATTTACATGCTTGCCTTCCATGAAAAGAACCATTGGGTCACCTACACAGAACTTGTGATCCAATACGGTAAACATAGCCGGAAATATTTTGGTATATTCCTCATACTTGTCACGAATCGTAGCCGCATCCAGCTTACGAGCCTGCTCAATAGTTGAGCAGCCCAGGAAAGAAAGAAAATGCTGTCCATTTTCCTCAGCATGCCACAATTCCTCCGGCACTCCGATTCCTCCAACCTGATAAGGAGAGCGAATCATTGCACTCATCACTACTGCACGATGAAATAAGCCTTCATTATCCATACATGCCATCTGGCTCATAACACTTCCGCCTCCGGCTGACTGTCCTGCAATGGTCACATTACCCGGATCTCCACCAAAGAAAGCAATATTTCTCTGTACCCATCGAAGTGCTGCCTGCTGATCCAGACTTCCAAAATTAGTCGGTGCGTCAGGCTGCTCCTCTGTCAGCTGAGGATGTGCCAAAAATCCAAAAACATTAACCCGGTAGTTTACCGTTACAACAACCACACCGCGACGTGCAATTCTCTCTCCGTCAAATTCCATTTCGGCAGGATATCCTCACTGGAGTCCTCCTCCGAAAAACCATACCAAAACCGGCTGTTTTTCTGTTACTTTAGCACCTGTCCATACGTTCAAATACAGACAGTCCTCATCCATGGCAATTTCCGGATCCACATGCCACTCACGGATATACACGTTATCACCGATTCCCGGGACGCTCTGCATGGAAATCGGAGCAAAGCGATAGCATTCACGAACTCCATCCCAGTCTTCACAGGGCTGGGGTGCTCTCCATCTGTTCTCTCCTACCGGAGGAGCCGCAAAAGGGATTCCCTTAAATGCAGTTATCCTAGGGTCTGCGGCTTCAATACCTTTCACCCATCCATTTTCTGTCCGTACTGTTCTCAGCATAATTCCTACCTCCGCTAATTTTATTATAAGTTACTACAGCACATGCAATAACATAGATTATGATAACTCAAATGATCTTAATGCAGCATTTCCGTTACCGCGATAGGTCAGGTAAAGCGCCTGTATTCCATCCGGAATCGTAACCGGTGCGGTATACTTTTCCCAGACATTGGTATATTGAACCTCTAATGTCGCCAGTACCTCTCCATCCCATGCTGTCTTTACTTCAAAAGTGCCATCTGCATAACCCCGGGTCCAAATACTGATTTCACGAATATCATGGCAGTCAAAATATTTGAAGCCGATGGTAGTTGAATCTGTAATATTGGCAATATATCCAACTTCTTCGTCTCCATCCCTGCCGTCCTGCATTACTCGTGGAAAATTCCCTTCGCCCACATAAACTGATGGGGTATCGGTAAACAGATTACATGCAAGATAAGCGGGGTATTCGCCTTTACCCTCAAGCGGACCTCCATTTAAACCGCAGGAGGTAATTTTTACCTGTGGAATACTGCCGTCCGGCATAATCTGCAGCTTTTCAGCACATCCCTGTCTGCTGTACCAGGTATTATTGGTATGCCTGTGATAAAAAATGTACCAGTCCTCTCCGATCTGCACAATACTTCCGTGATTATTGGCACCGTAAGCTGTTGGCATATCTGCCGGCTTGTAGGTATCGATGTGCAGATCACAATTGCTGACAATAACTCCGCCATAGACAAAGTCCCTAGTAGGATTCTTGCTGGTGGCATAACATAATTCGTGCATTAATATGGATGAATAGACAAAATAATAGGTGTCACCTACTTTACGGATGGAAGATGCCTCAAAAAACTCATGTCCCTCAAATCCGGTACCGGCACCATATTCACAGCCGGGGGCCACAAACACCGGAGCTTCCCTGATCGTCAGCATATCTGCTCCCAACACCGTAGCCATAGCTCCGGTACGGGATTTATCACCTTTTCCGCAAAATCCGGTATAAATATATGTCACATCTCCTTCCGTCAGAACCCCCGGGTCAAACTGGGGCTCATCACCTTCCTTTTCGCCCAGACGTGTGCTTCATAATGAACATAGCCATAAAATTCATACTTTCCTGCCGGAGTATCACATACAGCAACTGAAACTACCGAAACCTTGTCCAACACGTAATAAAGATAGTACCTTCCGTCCGGTCCCACCGTAACATCCGGGGCATACAGACACATTTTGCCTTCCGGGTTCAGCGGATCGGCTGTCTTCGGATAAATCACACCCTCATATCTCCAGTTGCCCAGGTCATCGACCGGAGCTGACCAGCACACATAGTCTCCCATGCAGAAAACATATCCGTTAAAGTAATCATGGGATCCGTAAACATATACGCGATCGCCAAAAACATAAGGTTCTCCGTCCGGAATATACTCCCAGGACGGTAAATATGGGTTAAACGCTTGTTTTTTCACTTTGATATCCTCCTTTGCAAGCCTAATCCATGTACATTGTTTCATAAAGCAAATTACTGGGTGCTAGTTTAAGCCTTCAAGCTGACCACACGATCATAGTCATATCCTCGATCCGGATTCACCTTTCCGGCATTCAGTTCGAAATAAACCACACCGTTTTCGTTTACAGGAAGCTCTACGCAGATATTTCTGTCCTCCTGCTTTTTACGCTCTGTTTTTACAAAAGGTCTGGATGATTCCCGAATCAGCTTCGTCTGTTCCTCACTCAGATTGGCAGGTTCTCCCATATCATGCCATACCTTCAAGGGATTACATGTTTCCTCATCTACCGTCTTAGTCAGGAAGCAGTACTCCTCCTGTTCAGCCGGAAATGTAAACTCCAACAGCATTTTTTCTTTACCCTGTTCTGTACTTTTACGGGCAATATTCCAGGCTACACCTAGATAATCACCGTTTGCACGTTTCAAAACGACAATATTGTCATCCTTATATACACAATTGGCTTCACTTTCCTCAAGCTTTTTGTAAAAAGCAAATGTCCAGAAGGTCGGCTTGGTAATACAGCCATTGGCAACCAGTCCAAAGCCGCCGTGGAATGGTGTAAAAGGAACTCCCAGCTCTTCAAACACATCACCAAATGTCCAGTAGGAATAGGATTCATTCACATCTCCCAATCTGGAAAGCTGCTGTGCTATAAAGGCCGCATTCAGGTTTGTATCATGAATGACGCCCTGAGGAGTATAGGAGCTGTTGAACTCCGTGATATGAATCTGCAGACCCTTATATTCCGGGAAACTGTCAATAATATCTCTGGTTGTTTTTAAATTGGCAAAGCCGTCCTCTGCCTTCATCAGTTCAGAATATGCATAATGTCCAATACATTCCGGCGGATCAATGGTGTAATGATGTCTGGTTACGAAATCCACAGGTATGTGATTCTCATGGCAATATTCCATAAATGCCTGAATCCATTTCTCATCCGTTCCTCCACAAACAGCAGGGCCTCCTACACGGAATCCCGGATTCACTTCCTTTATGGCATCAAAGGTTCTATGGAACAGCTTAAAATATTCCTGCATATCCGCATTTTCCCAGAAGCCGCAAAGATTGGGCTCGTTCCATACTTCAATGGGCCATTGAATAACTTCCTCTTCTCCATAGCGTCCCATCAGATGCCGCAGCAATGAATGCACCATATTACACCACATATCATAATCTTTTGGAGGAGTGGTATTTCCCTGCCAGTAAAAGATAGTCTGGCTTCCACTTGCCAACTTTTTAGGCATAAAACCCAGTTCAAGAAAAGGTCTCAGCCCCACCTTCTTATAGGCATCCATTACTCTATCCAGATAAGTATAGTTGTACTCGACCCTTACCTTACCATCCTCCTCATAGGTCTGAAAGATCGCCATATCATCACAGAATAATCCATGTCCCCGGATATGCTTAAATCCGATTTCCTTTTGAACCAAGCGCAGCTCCTCCTGATATTCTTCTGTCAATGCAAGCCCCATTCTTCCGGTTCCCACACAATAATCTACATTATTGTGAAAAAAGGCCTTTGAATCCTTTGTAATCACGATCTTTTTTCTGTCATTCTCTGTTGCTCCACCCAAATTTACCATGCATGTACCTCCTTCTTCTAAATCATGTTCCTATGCAGTCACGCATCAGATGTCTGACCGCTGCACGATCCGCAGCTCTCTGATGACGATTGCCATATTAATCTGATACTATCGCATTGATCTAAAGTTTCCAATGATTTATACTATAAGAAAATTGATATATCCTCTGATGTATCAGAGCGGAGATTCCAGATGACTGAAATTGAATTTGTCGGCTACAGTGCCGTTCACCCCTCAGATTTTATATATGATGTTCCGAATGGCTTTACAGGCTATCTTCTGCTTCTTTTCGACTCTCCCTCGGAGCTGCTCATAGACGGAAGACTAATGCGGACAGCCGCCAATTCTGCTATTCTGTATACACCAGGAAGCAGGATTTATTACCGTGCTGCCGGTGAAGAATACCGGAATGACTGGATTCGTTTTCGTTCCGATCACTCCTTCGTGAAGCTGTTTCCGTTAACAAACACCCCATTTCCCGTAACAGATCCGGAATACTGTCATCAGCTTTTTAAATTATTAACCTGGGAGTCCGCCTTTTTCTCCTCTGAAAGCGAAGCAAACATTACTCACCTGCTGCGGGTTCTGTTCTCCAAATTAAGAGAAGGAACCCAGAATGAGTCCCCGGGTATTCACGATCATGAGCTGGTTGCATTGCATAAGATGATCTACAATAATCCTCAGCTTCCATGGAATATAAACATGATGGCTGCGAAGCTTCACTTAAGTCCCAGTCATCTTCAGACTCTCTATCACCGCCAATTTGGCTCCTCCTGCATGGACAATGTCATCGAAGGACGTCTGCGCCGTGCACAGGATTTATTAGAGTACAGCGAATACTCCATCCGCGACATTTCCGAGCAATGTGGTTATAATAATGTAGAGCATTTCTGCAGACAGTTCCGTCAGCATAACGGCTGTACCCCTGGACAATACCGGAAAAATGCATCAGCGGGAAGCAACAAAAGACTTCTCACCCACAATACCCTGGGAGGAAGGGAGTTTGAGAAGATTAATCGAAATATCCGGAAATAGTGTTTCGGTAGCTGCTTTGTTCAGCATTTCCTTAAGCGTTCGCTTCTACCTGTAAATAAATTTCAGCTTTCCGATACCGATTTCATCTCCGGGTTCGATGATTTCCGACGCATTTGGTTCTAACCGCATCCCGTTCCGGAAGGTTCCGTTCGTCGAGTTGAGATCCGTAATAAAGAACCGGTTTCCATCCCTTGATATTCTTGCATGAAGGCGGCTTACACTCTGATCATTTAACACAAGATCCACTGCTCCTGCCATTTTTCCAACTGTGATTGGCAGTTTTTGCAACGGGATTTGCTGATACTGGATGATTTTCTGCTCCATACAATTACAGATGAGCGGGAGGTAAAAGTCCTGTTCATGATTCTGAATGATGAAGTTTCTGCAAATGCTATCACGAAGCGTGCAACCAAGCACTATACAGTGGTGATTAACACCAAAAATAACAAATAAATAGTCGACCGTTTATAGCGCCGAGCGACCGCTGGCCAACGCGTCACCGACCGGCGGTC
>ENA-OOSI01000601-OOSI01000601.1-human-gut-metagenome-genome-assembly--contig:-NODE-601-length-10477-cov-2.202552_pt1 | contig 10477 bp, 15 predicted proteins | sample MGYA00241171_ERZ501200 | MGnify/ENA primary metagenome ERZ501200 (study PRJEB25962, sample SAMEA2042554) | human gut metagenome | biome: human gut; feature: human-associated habitat; material: faeces...
ACCGCACCAACAGAAAAGACGATAATGTTATCGTCTTTTTTTCATTTTCTGCCAAAATGATGCGGCGTTGCCGCTCTGTTGGTGCTCATGTCCGCTTCGCTCGGGCAACTCAAATGCAAGCGCATAATATCGGGGACCCCGCGGGATACTAAAGGCGCACACAAGCAAAAGAGTGAGCGTTATCGCCTGCGCCGACAATTATTTGCAAAAACAATACACGCGCCATTTATCAAACACAATAAGCCTTGACGAGCGAATTACAAGCGAACCTGCAAAAACACTCAACGATGAGCAGAAAAACGATTATTGTATTCCAAATTAATAATTTTAGGCGAATTATTTATACTACTATAAGGTACTTCTTTATATATAAATTCGGGGTGATAATAAGTAAAACCTCCAGCATAAGTCGGCTTGTCATACACTGTCTTTTTCTCAAAAAACTCGATACCGCATTCTTTACCCAAAATCTTATCTACTTGAAAAGAATATGACTTATCCGTCCAATGCTCTTCAAACATAATTCCCAATTTGTCAAAATGACGAGAAATCACGACTTCATAATCACCGCCGAAACCGTTATCGAAGCGCACGTGTCCATAGCAAACCTCAGTATCACGATCAACGAGACCATAAACGCTCATACTAAAAACGTCTTGTTCTCCGCTCAAATGCACTCGTATCCGAATTTTCGTAAGGTCCTTTTTAATCCAAGAAAAACAATGCGGACAAATGACATCGTCAGCATCTACTATATAATTACAATTTGGGCATACATGTATTGCCATGTTGTTCTCCTTTTTAGTAGACTAGTAAATACAATCAAAAATACTATTAGCAATCAAAAGACGTTATCAATCATCCATTTGATTTTCGTAATATGACCAATCACCGCCAAAATTATCATTTACATAATCTTGTAACGTATAATTATATATAGAATCATCCCAGTCGACATCATCGTCGGTCTTTTTTGCACTACTTACATTTACTTTCTCTTCTTCATAATCAACACGGATATTCAAACCGTAGACATAATTTCCACCGCCCGTTACTTGAGATACAGTTAGCTTATATCTTTGCCCGTTTTGAATATTCATAAAAATATCCTTATTATAGGCACTACTAACGTGTCCAACGTCATCACCAGATACCGTTATAATGCGTACGGCATATTTATCGTATTTGTTCTCGGGTTCTAACACAAAGTATAAAGCATCCCCCGTTTTTAATTTTGCAATAGCTTTTTGACGGTTCTCATAAGTTACACCGACGGCTTTCATAAAAAACGTTCTCATATACCCCTCCTACAAACGTTTAGAAAATTATAAATCAGACCAACGAACGAAGTTCCGCCAACTCATTTTTTATGTCATTCGTGCTTTTTTGCAATTGGTATGAATAATTTCCAGAAAAATTTGCGGCATAAGGCAAAATTACAGAAGTATCACCATCGTCGACTACAGCTTTTATCAATTTGACAATTCCAAGCCAATAATCGGCAAACAATAAACGCTCGATCGTTGATTCATTTTGGCGCGCAACTAAATCTTCATACACGTTCTTTATGAGTTTAAAAGCAATAGTAAACTCATTTGCACAAATCAGTGATTTGATCAAACCGCGAATACATACAATTGAAAGCAAATCAGTTTTGATGAAAGCTTCTTCAATCGCAGCGGAATAAATACGAATCGATTCACGATAATCACCGTTTCGTTTATAATTTGTCGCTACATCCGCAATAGTATTGGTATCCGAATAAACACGACGTCCGTTCAAAATAACGCTTGTTTCTAATGGTCTATTTGATATATCGATTTCATAAGGTCTATTTTTGAAATAACAATTAGCCATCATAACTTTTAAATTAAACAAATAAAAATCAAATTCTTTGTCTGTCATATATACAACTCCTTTTCTTGTGTATATTAAAAGCGCATAATCTATCTAAATTAATGCACTATAGTAAATTAATTATATTGCATACGAACAATTATGTCAATGCACTATAGTAAATTTTAGGAAAAATATTTTTACTATAGTTTATTGTAAATGTATGAAAAATAGATTTCCGCAAAGATTAAAAGAACTGTTGAACATAGAAAATGTTAAACAAAACGAATTTGCACAAAAAGTGGGTGTATCACCCTCTTGCGTTACTTTTTGGCTGAAAGGAGAGCGCCAACCTACTGCGGAAAACATCTATATTATTTCCAAAACTTACGACGTGTCGGCAGACTATTTACTTGGAATTGATGAAATCTAATATCTAAACAATCGTTGTTTAATTATTTCCGAAGAAGAAAAATGGGTTCAAGCGAAAGAGGGGTTAGGGACATCAGCGGTCTCACCCTCGGCATCGGTTGGTGCACACCGCAACAAGGCGCTTGCAAATTCACGCTCAACGTCAAAGACAGTAACATTCAAGAATCAAACTTTTACTCAAAGATACAGACAAACAATTTCATTTTTGATATTTCGCACAGCAGGTTTTATTTTCTTTTGTTCGGCAAGTATTACTTTTTTGTTTAGCATAATCTCATAAAAAAATCAATAACGGTTGGATAATATTAAAACATTTTTCGGAAAGATCTTTTGATTTGATATTTACACGGCGCGGAAACGGGGATATAATTATGATATAAAAATTTGGAGGTTTTTTTATGAGCAAAATTCTTGTTGCGTATTTTTCCGCAAGCGGCGTGACGAAAAATGCCGCCAAAAAACTTGCAAAAGCCGCAAATGCCGATTTGTTTGAGATAAAACCCGTCCGCCCTTACACCGACGCGGATCTGGACTGGACGGACAAGAAAAGCCGCTCCACTGTCGAGATGAACGATTTGTCGTCCAGCCCCGAAATTGCAAATAAGTGCGAAAATATGGGAAGTTACGACGTCGTGTTCGTCGGTTTTCCGATATGGTGGTACGTAGAGCCGCGAATTATCGACACCTTCCTTGAAAGTTACGATTTTTCGGGAAAGACCGTGATTCCGTTTGCGACAAGCGGCAGCAGCGGACTTGGAAAAACATCGGAAAATTTCAAAAAACTCCTTGGCGCAAACGCAACCGTAAAGGACGGTAAACTGCTGACCCGCGCGAGCGAGACCGACGTTTCAGACTGGGTAAAGTCACTTGGACTGTAACAAAAAAAATTGAAAAACGGTCATTTTTGCGGAATTGTTAACATAATCCCGTTTTTATTTTGAAAAAATGTAATTCCTTAACAAAAAGGCTTGCGGATTTTCGCAAGTCTTTTTCGTTTATTCAGACTTTGACAAGCATTAATCGGGCTTTTTCAATCGGATTTTAATATTTCACAATCGTTTTGTCGGTGGACGGATCGAGAATAAGATATTGCAAGGTATCGCCGCCGCGATAAGGCGCGACGGATACTTCCCGTCCGACGTAGCGTTTGTCAAGAAGTTTTGCCGCGCTGCCCTCGGGAAGCGTAACGTTGTCGTCGCCGTAGCGTATCATGAGCCGTCCCGAAAACTCGCGGAGCACCGACGGACGAAGTTCGATTTTATCGTCGAAGTATTCCGCAACCTTTCTTGAAAGCGGTTTGTTTCTTAATTCGTCGTACGTCCCGTACTGTTCGATAACGCCGCCGTAAATTATCGCGATTTTGTCGGCAAGGAATTTCGCCTCGTCGATGTCGCTTGTCGCATACACGATAATCCCGTCGAGTTTTGAAAAGATTTCTTTCAATTTCCTTAAAAACAATTCCTTATCGTCGCCGGAGAGCGGACGTAAAATATCGTCGAAAAGATATATATCGCGCTTTACGAGCGACAGCCTTGCAACTGCGACGTACGGTTTGACGTGCTCGGGAATTTTTGCGGCTTTGAGGTCTGCGTAACTCGCCAGCCCGAATTCCCTGATCGCGTTTTGTGCGGGCGCAAGGTCAAGCGAGCGTATTTTCAACGGATATTCCACGTTTTCACGCACGGTTTTGCGTTTCAACAGGCAATAATCTTCCAGAATCGCCTGCACGTTGTTGCCCGACGGCTTTTTCAACAGCGCACGCCCGTCAAGGATAAATTCGCCGTCGTAATTCACAAGCCCCGAAACGGCGTTGACAAGCGTGGTTTTCCCGTCCTTTTCCCCGCCGACGACGGCAAGGCATTTTCCCGAAAAATCCAGATCGAATTGTCTTAACGCTCGTGCGCCGCCACGATACGCCACAACCACGTTTTTTGCCGAAAATGTATGATTCATTTTTTCACCTTACAAACAATTTAACTCATCATAAATGATAAATTTCTTAAAAAGTCAGAATTTTGATGAGATTTTGACGTTTCTTTTGGGGTTCTGGAAATCCTAGTGTACTTGTCGTACACGGATTTTCGGGTTCCCGAAAAAACTCAAAAGGTCGCAAAATTATGACTTTTTATCCAGGTAGGATTGGAGGATAATACACGCCGCAACCGCATCAATAACCTTCTTCCTTTTGTTCCTGCTCATATCCGCTTCAAGAAGCACGCGTTCCGCGCTGACGGTTGAAAGACGCTCGTCCTGAAACTCGACGGGAAGTCCGCTTTTTTCCGCAAGTTTTGCGGCGAATTCACGGGTAACTTCGACGCGTTTCCCTTCGGTGCCGTCCATATTGATGGGAAGCCCGACGACGAAAGTATCCGCGTTTTCTTCGCGCGCGAGTTTGATGAAGTATTGAATATCGACGTCGTCGTTTACGCGGCGGTAACTTTCGCGGCTGTTCGCGCAGATGCCCAGCATATCCGAAACTGCGATTCCAATTCTGACGTCGCCGACGTCAAGACCGATTTTTTTCATAATATCTCCTAATTTACGTTAATTCTGTCAAAGAAGAATTGTGCTTTCTTTTTCATGGTAACGTTGACGACGACTGCGATTACGACGCCGATAACAATCGTTCCTATCCAGAAAAGCGACACACCGAGTTTAATGTTTATCGCGCTTTCGTACTTTGCGATGACCGACATTATCACCATAAACGCGATGCCGAGCCCAAAGGCGTAAAACATAGGCACCATCGGGTAAAAGTTGCGTTTTATCACCTCGTACGGGCTTGTCCAGGACACGTTGGGCTTTTTCAGGTCGCGGAAAACGCAAATACTGTTGAACGCGTATGCGTACACGAACAGCGCGAGCGTCATGGGAAGTACGTTTGCCACGTCGCCCTTCGTCACGCCGAGCGACGCCGCGCATACAAGCACGACTCCGACGTACGACACGAGATTCGCAACCTTGATTTTCGTTTTAAGAATTTCCGAAAAATCAACGGGAATATACCTTAAAACGTAAAAAGTCGAGCCTTCGCGCGATATCGCAAGCGACGCGGTGTAATTCATTCCGCACAAAAGCATCAGCGAATAAAAGAACGTAACGCCAACGTTTGAAAACCCGTTTGCAAGCGACGACAACGTTTGTCCCGTCTGTTCGGTCGGGCCTTTCAGTCCGATGAAATACATCACGACGACGATAAGCGGCGTAACTACGCTGCCCATAACGCTGTTGAAGGCGAAACTCTGATTCCTGAAAAGGCACTTGATTTCTCTTAAAAACAATGCCTTTTTCTTTCCGGACAATACGAAAACGTCGTTTTTTGCGGAAGATTTCCTTCTCGTTTTCTCGCCCGACTTCCCCGCGGCTTTTTTATAAAGGACTGCGGCAAGCCCCGTCACGACGCCGACCGACAGACACACGACGGCAAGGTATATCAAAACGTTTACGAAAAACCTCGTCCCAGTGAGAGCCAGCGCGAAAAACCTGTTGTAAAACACGACGTTGTCGATTGCGATTATCATATCCGCAAGGGCTTTCGGCAAAACTTTCGCCGCGCCCGAGCCCACGAATTTATCGATATATCTGACAAAAACCATATAAATCGCGAAAAATCCCAAAAACATAACGACGCTTAAAACAAGCGTTACGATCGCTTTGTTTTTAAAATACGACACGATTTTCACCATCGGGAACGACAAAACCGAAATTATCGCAAGCGGAACGACGGGAATCGTCAGCGTGGCGACGGGTATCATAAAATAAAAATACAACGGAAGAGTCGCGCCGCCATGAATCACGCCGACGACATACGACACAAGCATCGGGATAAGGAATACCGAGCCAACAATCAGATCGTTGAGATACACAACCGTCAGCTTTGCCGAAAAAACCGCCTCGGGACGTACGGGCAGGCTTGACAAAAATTCGTTGTCCTTTGAAAAGAACATATTTGACGTTACGCCCGAAAACCCTAAAATCAAAACGGTTATCTGAACGCACGTGAGCATTGTCGAAAGAAGTTTGACGTGCAATCCTTCGAGTGCCGACAAAAACGCGAGCGCATGCGTCATAATCGACATAAGCACGATGATAACCGCAATGCCCAGAAGTGCAAGCGCGGCGTTTGTCGCGTTTGACAACTTATTTTTGGCATTTTGCTTTTTGTCGTCGCTTCTGACGTATCTCGTTCTGACCGCGCGGAAGTTATTCAAAAGCACGGTTTTTAGGACTAAAACGTATGATTTCATATTTTTTTATTGGTTTTTCTCGTTTTCGTCGTCGTTTTTTGTGACGGACAAGAAATAACTTTCAAGCGAAGCGTCGCCATTTTCGCGAAGTTCGTCGACGGTGCCGACCGATCGGAGTTTCCCTTCCGAAATGATCCCCACGCGGTCGCAAATCTTTTCCACGACGTCCAAAACGTGAGAACTGAAAAAGACCGTGCCGCCGTTTTTGCAATGCTCTTTCATCATCTCTTTGAGTTCGTACGCGCTTTGCGGATCGAGCCCCGTCAAAGGCTCGTCCAAAATTAACAGCGGCGGATTGTGGATAATTGCGCCGATGACGTTGATTTTTTGCTGCATTCCGTGCGAATACGATTTTATCGGCTCGTTGAACGCGTCTTTGAGCCCGAAAACGTCGATGTAATTTTCAAGGCGGAATTTGTACGATTCCTTATCCGAAACGCCGTAAATCGACGCCATAAAGTCAACGTATTCCGCCCCCGTGAGTTGGTCGTAAACAACGTGGCTGTCCGAAACGTAACCTATACTGCGCTTTGCCTCGATGGGATTTTTCCTGACATCGAAGCCGTTCACCTCGATCGTGCCCGCGTTGAAGCCCGTAATCCCGGTGACGCATTTTATGGTTGTGGATTTTCCCGCGCCGTTCGGTCCAATGAACCCGAAAATCTCGCCGCTTTCCACTTCCAGCGACAGGTCGTCGACGGCTTTCACGTCGCTACGGCCGTAAATTTTGGTAAGTCCGTTGATTTTTAACATATAAACCGCCAACTTTCGTTTTTCTTTATTATATCAAGTTTATTTTATAAGCGCAATAAAAAACGAAGATTTTCGGGACTATTTGTTCAGATTGAGAGCAAAGAAACCGTCGGGCGTAACCTTTGACGACGATAAAATCATCTCTTTTATGCGCCACGGCGGCGCGGACGGATATTTTTCAAGCAGCAGACAGCACGCGCCTGCAACGTACGGCGCGGAAACCGAAGTGCCGCTCATTTTGCGATACGTCGAGTTTGCGGCAACCGATACGACGTCGACGCCGCGCGCATAAACTTCGGGTTTTCTTCGTCCGAATGCAAGCCCCCTTGACGTGAATTCCGCAACTCTATCGTCGTTTTTTATCGCCCCTACGCTCAGGACAAGCGGACTTATCGCCGGGGTTTTCAGGGCGTTTATCCCTTCGTTCCCCGACGCCACCACAACCGTAATGCCTTCCCTGACCAGAACTTCCGCGCCGCGCCTTAGCGGATCGGAATTGTCGGTGGGCGTCGCGCCGAAACTCATACAACACACTTTCACGCCGATTTCGTCTTTGTTATCGACAATCCATTGCATGCCGTCCAGCACGTCGAACGCGCTTCCTTCCCCGTCCGCTCCGATGACCTTTACGCCGATAACGCTTGCCCGACGCGCGACGCCCGAAAACTCGCCTGCGGACGTAACGCCGTTTCCCGCGGCAACTCCCGCAACGAAAGTACCGTGTCCGTTGTCATCGTAAAAATCGGGATTACCCGAAACGATATCCTTAAAAACCGAAAGCCTGTTTTCGGGCAGGCAAAAATCGATATGCGGCGACACGCCCGTGTCGAGAATCGCAATCCCGACGCCTTTCCCCGTCATCGAAAACCTGTTTTGAAAAACCGACGTTTCGTTTTCGTCGTCCCCACCCGAAAGCGCGAAAACCTTTGACGACGAAGTAACGAATTTCACCGCCTTGAAACTTGCAAGACGGTTTAATTCGTGCGCCGCGATTTTCACGCCGACAGCGTTTATAAACGGATACTCTTTTACAATTTCAAATCCGTTTAAGGCAATTTTCCGCGATAAATAAACGATAACGCCGATTTTTTCGTCAGAAAATGTATTTACCGTATTCAGTAAATGTCTGGAAATTTTTTCAGTCATCGATAAGCGCCATTATTTCTTTCAGTTTTTGAAGTTGGTTTTTGTCCAGCATCGGCGCGACGGTTTTGTAAAAATTATCAAGCCCCGCTTTGTCAAGTCTGCCGTCGCGTTTGGCGCGCTCCGCTTCTTTCACGATTTCGTCCATAAGTTCCTTTTGCGACTTGCCGCGCATTTTCCGGACGGCGTCGTCGTAGGTTTTTCTGAGGTCGTCGGTATCGGCGTTTTTCTTATTGTTTTTTGCGTATTCCTTAAAATTCATATTTCCCTCCGCACTATTTCAATCTATGCGACATATAAATTAAACGTGTGAGGAAAAGCCATGAATTTCAATCCGTTGATGCTTTTGCCCTTGATAATGGGCGGTAAAAACGGCGGCGACGCCGATATGACGAAAATGTTGGAAATGATGAACGTCTTAAAAGACGGAAACCCCGACGCCCTTCTGAGCGCCTTGCCCGTCGACGATAAAACGAAAACCGTGCTGAACATGGTGAACGGATTAAACGCCGCAAATCAAAGCGCGGCGACGTCAGAAACCGAAGACTTTGTCGTCCCGCGCGAAAAACCTCGTCCCGACGCACGAATTTTCGGCGCGGACATAAATCGCGCGCTCAGCGAACTTATGAACGGCGCGGACGGCAGGCGTTGAACGCAGCGACGCGACTTATCGAAAGACATTAAACAGCCGTTGAAAAATGACAAATGTTTTGACATTGTTCGCCATATTTCCCCTTGTTTCGACAATATTCTTGACATCGAATACCCCTTAACTCAATAATCGAGTTAATTTATGAGGTATTGAATGGAAACTCCTTTCCCAAGAAAGCTGCGTCTTTTAAGAAAGTTGAAACGCTGCACGCAAAATTCGCTTGCAAAAGCGTTGAACGTTTCGAGAACGACGGTCAGTGCGTGGGAAAATCGGATTGCGGAACCCGATCTTGCCACGCTTAAAAACATACGGGATTATCTGAAAGTCTCTTACGAGGACCTTCTCGACGACTGATTACGCAGGACGGACAAACCTTTTTCCGTCAGTGGCGGTTGCCTCAAAAACCCCGATAAACGACGAAAACCCGTGCCGTTCAAGAATCGAAAGAACGGCATTTTTTTGTCGTGGAGAAAATCTGACAGAAAGACCGCAACCCGCTTCCGCCTCACGCGGGGTATTTATGACGGTGCCGACAATCCCGCGCGAGCGCATTTCTTCAAAAAACTTCACCGTATGTTCGCGACTGCGAAAGGCAATAAACATAAACTTTTCCATATCGACCTCCATATTTATGTATCCGATATAGCCCCTGTATATGCCTTTCGATGTATTATATTCTCGTTTTGAAATCCGCGTAACTTTCACTTCTGCCGCATATAAATAGATTAGCGGAGGAAACATGATTTATTTTGACAATTCGGCAACGTCCAGGTATAAGCCCAAAAAAATGCTCGACGAAATGGTGAAAGAACTTTCCGACAGCGCGAACGGCGGCAGAAGCGCGCACGGCGACGCGCTGAAAACCGCATTGAAAATTTCTTCTTGCCGCTCGGTTTTATGCGATTACCTGAACGCGAACGAAATAATTTTTACGAAAAACTGCACCGAGGCGATAAATATCGTCCTGTTCGGGATTCTGAAACACGGCGACCACGTGGTAACGACCGTTACGGAACACAACGCCGTACTTCGTCCCCTTTTCGCACTGGAAAAAGCGGGCGTCATCACTCTTTCCGTCATAAATCCCGACAGAAATCTGAAAATAAACCCTTGCCACGTCGCAAAAACGATAAAAGAAAATACCGCTCTCGTCGCACTGAACGCGGTGTCGAACGTGACGGGCGTAATAAACGACTTTGAAAAAATCGGGCGTATCGCCGCGGAAAGGAAAGTCCCGCTCCTTCTTGACGCGGCGCAGGCTCTGCCGCACGTAAAAATCAATATGAAAGCGCAAAACATCTCTTATCTTGCCGGCGCGGGACACAAAGGACTGCACGGTCCGCAAGGCACGGGCTTCCTTGCCCTGAACAAAATGTCCGACATAAATCCGCTTATCTACGGCGGCACGGGGACG
>ENA-OOSI01000605-OOSI01000605.1-human-gut-metagenome-genome-assembly--contig:-NODE-605-length-10405-cov-2.036715_pt1 | contig 10405 bp, 9 predicted proteins | sample MGYA00241171_ERZ501200 | MGnify/ENA primary metagenome ERZ501200 (study PRJEB25962, sample SAMEA2042554) | human gut metagenome | biome: human gut; feature: human-associated habitat; material: faeces...
CTGTTGCGGATTGGGCCCATATCGATTCGTGGTTAAGTCCTAAATTAATAGCTGATAACAAAAGAGTTAATGATTTTCTAACAAGTGAGCATCGTTTATTAGAATTATCCAATGGCTATTATGAAGACTATGATACAATGTCATCTTTATTTTTGCAGGTCTTGGAAATTGCATCAGAATTTAACACAAAAGCATTAATCTGGAATCAAGGCGAAACGAACTTCGATAATAAAAAATTTACATCTGAAAAAGATATTGCAAAGTATGCTTCAGAATACCAATATGTTTTATTAAAATTAATCGAACAGTTTTATGAACAATTTAATAATTCAAATATTTTGATTCTTCAAAGCGCCTCGTCAGATAAAACGTATATGCCATATTTACGTAACCTTCAAGCTATTTCTTCTTATTATTATAATTATGTAAATTTGATTACTACATATGATTTGAATGAAATGATAACGAAAGATGTAAGTACTGAGTCGCTTGAAGAGAAAGAAATAGAAGAAGAATCAGATAAAAATGATTATATTCTTGGTGATGTTTCAATTGATAAGGTAATATCAAGAGTTGTTAAAGTGCTTCATGCTACTATATATAAGAAAATCAATGGTTATTTACCTCCATCGTATATTAATTCTATATACGATACTAAATACATTCATTTAACCTTTTCCAATGCTGCAAACTTAATTTCTCAAGGGAATAATGCTATTGTTGTTAAAGATATCGATGGTAATATAATTGATACAAATGTATATTTTGATGGTAATTGGATACTAATTGAATTACCTAAAGATATTATTGATGAAGAGACAAATGAAGTCATCAAAGCACCGATTATAAAAGAGATTTCTTACGGTCAAGATGCAGATATTACATACAATATCATTGTAAACGAACAAGGTATTCCTATCGTTCCTTTTCGAATAAATGTCACAAATTATCAATAAAATAAATAAAAAATGAGGAAAAAAATATGAACCGACATCAATCACGAATTTGTGCTATGAAAATACTATATGAATTAGATATTAACTCTATAAATAATGAAGAACAATTGGTTGATTTAGACAAAGCTTTACAACAAATTCCATTTGTCCTCGATCCTGATTTTGTTTTTGGCGAAAATCAAGAAAATGATGCTTTAATGGTTGAAGTTTTAAACAAAACTGAATTCGCTCGCATGCTAGTTACAACCGTTGTAACTAATTTAGAAAAAATTGATAATACAATATCCAAAGCTTTGGTTGATTGGACGATTGATAGACTATCATACGTAGATAGAGCAATCATTAGAATTGCGGTGGCTGAAATGTTATATACGGATTTAGCTCATCATATAATTATTAATGAAGCAATTGAAATTACTAAAGAATATAGTAATTTAGAAGATGAAGCACAATCGCGTTTTACAAACAAATTACTTGACAGCATAAGTGCAGGTTTGAAATAATGGCTAATAACGAATCAATTGATTATGAGTTTAGAAATGCCCGTTTTTTGACGGTATCATCGCTCAATCGTTATATAAATTACAAATTTGATATTGATGTTCACCTTAAAGATGTTTATTTGAAGGGAGAAATTTCAAATTTTAAACGTTCTGGAAAACATATGTATTTTTCAATAAAAGATGAATATAGCGAAATAAATGCTATCATTTTTTATCCCTATACGGAAAATTTAACATTTGAACCACGTGATGGTATGTTAATTCAAGTCTTGGGTAGTATCAAGGTATATGAGAAAAAAGGAAATTATGCCATCGTTATCCGTAAAGCGGTTGAGGATGGACTTGGTTTACTTTATCAGGAATATTTAATTTTAAAAGATAAACTTCAAAAAGAAGGCTTATTTGATAATAAATTCAAAAAAGATATTCCTCCTTATCCTATGAAAGTTGCGGTTATAACATCTGCTACAGGTGATGCTATTCACGATATTATATCAACTTTTAATAGACGTTTACCGCTCGCGAAAATTACTCTTTTTCCAGCCCTTGTACAAGGGGAGTTTGCCGCTAGGGATTTAGTTAGAGCCTTAAAAGAAGTGTATCAAAACCCTGTTTACGATGTTTTGATAATAGGTCGTGGTGGCGGGAGCTTTGAGGATTTATCTTGTTTCAATGATGAAGAACTTGCCAGAACATTATTTGCCAGTCCTATTCCAACAGTATCTGCAATAGGTCATGAGGCAGATTATACGATTTGCGATTTTATTGCTTCAATGCGTGCTCCAACCCCAACAGGAGCAGCGATGTTACTTACAAAGAATAAGGAAGATTTGTATCACGCTATTTTGTTAGATGAAAACAGAATGAATAATGCTTTCTTAAGTATACTGAGAACGCATTATGACATATTAAGAAAGTTTCGTGAAGCATATGTCTTAAGTAAACCTGATAGGTTATTTGAACGATATACTTATAATTACTATAATCTTACAGATAAACTCGTTAAATTATCACCAACATTAACAATAGGTTATAAGTACGAGCAATTAGGACAATTAGAAAAACGATTAAACAATGCTGTATACAACGTTTATAAGCATAGTGCAATTAATTATGAAAATTGTACCCAAAGGTTAAAACCTCAACTTCTTGATGATATTTGTGACAAATTTTCTAAACAAGTTCTTAATCTAGAAGATAAGGTAAATACAAATTATATCGATACCATTAATAAAAATGAATACACATTTAAGCAAACTATTAGCAAGATTGAAACCCTTAATCCCTTATACTTAATGGGAAAAGGCTACAGTATAGTTTACCAAGAAAACAAAATTATCGACCATATTGATAAAGTAAAAATGGACAAACCACTTTTGGTACTAATGAATGGTGGTAATATTAAAGCTAATATTATAGAAAAAAATAAAAAAGAGGTCTAAAATGGAAAAAAAGAGTTTTGAAGATTTGATTAATGAATTGAGTAAAATAGTAAACGACCTTGAAAGTGGTCAATTGACATTAGAAGAGTCTGTGGAAAAGTATAAAAAAGGAATGGAACTTAGTCTTGAATGTAAAAAAAGATTAGAAGAGGCAAAACAAGTAATTGTAACAAAAATGAATGAAGGAGAAGAAGTTCCATTTAAAAATTAATGAGAAGGAGAAAGTTATGGATTATTCCCAAGTTAAGGTCAAAGACCTAAAAGAAATGAAACTTGATGAACTAAATGATTTGGCTAGTTTTATTCGTTCTAAAATAATAACTACGGTTAGTCAAAATGGTGGTCATTTATCTTCCAATTTGGGAATGGTTGAACTAACGATAGCTTTACATAAAGTTTTTGATACCCCAAGAGATAAAATTATCTTTGATGTTTCTCATCAAACATATGCCCACAAATTACTTACTGATCGAGCAGAAAAATTTTCAACGTTGAGAAAAATGAACGGAATTAGTGGCTTTTCAAAATATAGTGAAAGTTTATATGATGCTTGGGAAGCAGGTCATAGCTCTACTGCCTTATCTGCAAGTATTGGTATGGCTGTTGCGAGAGAAGCTGGAGAAGATATTGGGGAAATAATAGCAGTCGTTGGAGATGCTTCAATAACTAACGGACTTAGTTTTGAGGCTCTCAATTATTTAGGAGCTAATCCTCAGCATAAGGTAATAATAGTTATCAACGATAATGAAATGAGCGTATCTAAAAATGTTGGATCGATAGCGAGAACCTTTAATAAAATAAGAGTTAAGCGGCAGAAATCTTTGGTATATTCATTATTTCCTGAAAAATCTCATAATATTATTGCTAGAATCAATGGTTCAATTAAGTCATTGATTTATCACAAAAATATATTTGATGTTTTAAATTTTAAATACTTTGAAGGAATTGATGGACACAATATCAAACAATTAGTAAAGTTTTTAGAATTTGCCAAAAATTCTAACCGAAGTGTCGTTCTTCACGTAAAGACCACAAAAGGGAAAGGTTATAAATATGCAGAAGAAGATAAAATAGGAGTTTGGCATCATGTTCCACCTTTTGAAATTGAAAGTGGTGCATTGAAAAGTTCACACATTAATGATTTGACTGGTGAGGTAATTAGTAAATATTTACTTACTAAATATGCTAACGATATGTCTATAAGAGTAATAACGCCGGCCATGTCTTTGGGATCTGGACTGAATATTCTAAAGGAAGAATGGAACGATCGTTTCTATGACGTTGGAATCGCAGAAGAAAATGCTGTTGTAATCGCAAGTAGCATGGCTCTTTGCAATATGACACCTATTTTGTTTATATATTCGACGTTTCTCCAAAGGGCATATGATGAAATAATTCATGATATTGCTAGAACTAATCTTCCTGTTTTGTTTTGTGTCGATAGAGCAGGTATCGTTGATGGTGATGGAGATACCCATCAAGGTGTATATGATGTAAGTTTTTTAAAAAGTATTCCTGGCATTACTATAACGATGCCTAGTTGTTATGGAGAGTTAAAACAACTTCTTGATTTAGGGCTTGCCAAAAAGTATGGGCCATTTGTAATAAGATATCCTAAAGAATTAACCTTTGCTGTTGATAAAAAATATGGAAATATTCAATATGGTACATGGGAAATACTATTGGAGCCTAAGAAAACTACTTTCATTACTTACGGCACCTCAGTATATGAGTTTTTAGAAGCTTTTCGTGCCAAAGAACTAATAAACGATGTTGGATTAATTAACGCAAGATTTATAAACCCACTTGATTATGATGTTTTAAACATGTTGTTTGAAAACAATACAAGAATTGTTGTGTATGAGGAAGTAATTAAAAATAACAGTTTGGGAACAGCTATTTTGGAGTATGCAAATGAAAAGAACATTAAAATTGATTTGCTCCACTATGCTTTACCTAATTCGTATTTTCAAACAGCAACAAGAAAAGAATTGTTGGAAAAATATAATTTAAATATTGAAACAATACTCGAAGAAGTAAGAGGAAAATAAGATGTTAACAACATTAACAGTAAAGAATTTCGCTATAATTGATAACATAAGCGTCGATTTTAAAAAAGGTTTAACCGTTCTAACTGGGGAAACAGGTACCGGAAAGTCACTAATTATTGATGCAATCGGGCTTTTACTAGGGGATCGTGCTTCAGTGTCTATGATTAGAAAAGGTGCATCAAAAGCCATAATTGAAGGCATTTTTCAAACAAATAATAAAAATGTTTTAACTAAACTTGATGAATATGGCATAGAAGTTGATGATAACGATGTAATAATAAGACGCGAAATCAATGAAAATGGTAAAAGTATAATCAGAATCAACGGAATTATTGTAACACTTGCTCAATTAGATGAAATATCAAAATATTTCGCTGATATTCATACACAAAATGATACGAAAAAACTTTTTGATGTTGCAAATTATGTTGAGTTTATTGATAATGATAACACATCTCAAAGTTTGATAGATTATCAAAATTGTCTTGAAACTTATAAAAATGATTTAAAAAAATATACTGATCTTAAAAAAAATGCTGAAGATGCAGCAGCTAACTACGATTTTTTACAGTATCGCTTGAAAGAATTAAAAAATGCATCTCTAAAACCAACCGAATTAGCTAATTTGGAACAAGAAATCGATGCTCTTAATAATTATGAACTAATTTTCAAAAATTTGCTAACTATAAAAAATATTTTAAGTGAATATAATATAGTAGGAAATCTATATGAAATTCAAAAAGCTTTAGAAGATTTATCAAAATATGATAGCACATATAAAAATTATGCTGATAGTGTAAAAAATACTTATTTTGAAATTGAAGATTTGGAAAGCGAGATATCATCAAAATATAATCATTTAGAGTTTGATGAAGATAGATTAGATCAAATTAATGAACGCGTTAACTTTCTTAAAAACTTAATGAGAAAGTATAATATGGATATTCTTGATTTAATATCTTATCAAAAAAAACTTGAAACAGATATTGATAAGTATGAACAATTTGACTATTATATTGATAAAGCAAAAAATGAATTGCTACTTTCTTTTGAAAAGTTAGTTGTAGCAGCCAATAAATTAACCGCTATTAGAAAAGAGAATGCAACTACTTTAGAAAAAAATATCAAAGAGACGTTAAAAGATTTGTGTTTAGATAAAGTACAAATAGATATTAGATTTGAAAAAGTACCATTAGATGATCAGTTTAATAGTGCCCCATTTAAAAATAATGGTGTTGATAATATTGAATTCTTTATATCATTTAATGTAGGTGAACCTTTAAAAGAATTGCGAAAGGTTGCATCAGGCGGAGAAATGTCTAGAGTAATGCTTGCATTAAAAACGCATTTATTAAAAAATATGCAATTGTCAACCATTATCTTTGATGAAATAGATACTGGAATTAGTGGGGAAGTTGCCAAGGCAGTAGCAGAGAAAATGCTTGAAATTAGTATTGATACTCAAGTGCTTGCGATAACGCATTTGCCTGTTGTAGCCGCTGCTGCTAATCAGCATTTATATTTAACAAAAGAAGTGGTAGACAATAGAACAATTACTAAAATAAAAGAATTAGACTACAATGAGCATATTAAGGAAATTGCAAAAATGACATCTGCACCAATTGGAGATGAAAAAGCAATGTCACTTGCAAGTGATATGGTTCATCATTTTGAAAAAAATAAAAAATAAATACAAAAAGTGTCTTTAATCCCATTTATTAAAGATGCTTTTTTATTTTTTTTAGGGAATAATATAATGAGGCATAAAATTAAATTTTTAAAAAAAGCCTTATTAAGGAGATGAGTCGAGAAATTGATAGAAAAAATATATAAAAAGGTTTTATTTACTTTAATTTTATTATTTACTCTTACTTTTAGTTTTACTATGCCAGAAGTAAATGCTGCTCCATCAAATGAAAAATATGTCATTCCAGGTGGTAATTCCATCGGATTAAAAATTGACACAGGCGTTTATATCGCAGGAAAATATGAAGTGAAAACTTCAAACGATAAAGTTTCACCATGGATGATGAGTGATATAGAAGTTGGCGATAAAATTATTAAGTATAATGACTTGAATGTTTTAAATGCAAATAATCTCATTACCTTTTTGAATCACGAAACGAGTGATAAAGTTCGTTTAACTATTTTACGAAATAAAAGAACTTTACAAACCAACATTAAAGTAGTAGAAACAGTTACAGGGGCAAAATCACTTGGATTATATTTAAAAGATAAATTGTTAGGAGTAGGAACCTTAACATTTATAGATCCTGATTCAAAACTATATGCTTCACTTGGACATGGAATTTATGATCAAAAAGTTATTATCGGGGATGTCGATGGAACGCTAACATTTTCAAATGTCGAATCAATCAAAAAAGGTAATGCAGGATTACCTGGTGAAAAAAGAGCTAGTTTATCAAAAAAAGAAATAGGAGACATTGCAGTAAATAATATTACTGGCGTATATGGAAAAATTAAAAATGAAAATTTAGTAAATAATCAAAAACGCGTAAAAGTAGCTTCACAAGATGAAATTGTTTTGGGACCAGCACATATTTTAACTGTTATTGATGGTGAAAAAATAGAAAAATTTGATATAGAGGTAGTAGAAATAAATAAACAAAATAGTAGAAATATCAAAGGCATAAAAATTAAAGTCACTGATGAAGAACTGCTCAATAAAACAGGAGGAATAATCCAAGGTATGAGTGGAAGTCCTATTATTCAAAATAATAAGTTAATAGGTGCTGTTTCGCATGTTATCGTTGATAATCCTAGTTATGGTTATGGAATCCACATTGAATGGATGTTGAATGAGCTTTTAACCATAAAACATTAAAATTCGACAAGATTACTTAAAAAAAATAGTAATTTCTAGTATTATTTGTCGAAATGGTTCCTTTTATAACCCATACATTGCGAAAAGTAATATAATATGAATGATATTTCTTGCATTTTTTGTAGATAAGTGTTAGAATAGTTGTGTAGGGGGAAAAAATTATGCAAAAATTACGTTTAATGGTGGCGGATTCTCAAAATTCTGAGATAGAAGCCATACAAAATTTTTTTAAAAATCGCGAAGATGTATGTGTTGTAGGAGGATATACTGACGGTATTGCTTTAATGAATGCCTTGCGGGTAACTGATGTTGATGTATTACTTATAGACTTGTTATTACCACAATATGATGGTATAAGTGTATTAGAAGAAATTAAAACTAATCAAGGAAGATATCATACACCAAAAAGAATAATTGCAACATCGCAATTTTCAAGCAGTTTTGTCGCAAACAAACTAAGCAAATTTGGTGTTGATTATGTTTTAATAAAACCAACAAAAATTAATACTTTATATAATCTATTAACTGATATGATTAATAATCCTAACGCTCATTTAAGCGATGATGCTTATAATGTTGATTTAGATAGTGAAATCACTGAACTACTTCATGAAATAGGTGTGCCTGCTCATATTAAAGGCTATCTATATTTACGTGAATCAATCATTATGGTATATCATAATATTGAATTATTGGGGCAAATTACTAAAACCCTTTATCCTGAAATTGCAGAACGTTTTTCAACAACGCCGTCTCGCGTTGAAAGAGCAATACGCCATGCGATAGAGGTGGCATGGGTTAGAGGTAATGTTGAAGCTATTAGTGATATTTTTAGCTATACTATTAGTTATAATAAATCTAAACCAACTAATTCGGAATTTATCGCAATGATTGCTGATAAGTTACGTCTCGAACATCGTAAGCTAAAAAAAGTACAGTTAGTTGCATAACGGGAAAAATACCTATTCAAATTTGAATAGGTATTTTTATTTTTCATAGTAAAAAGGGCTATTTCTAGCCCTTTTTGTGATATAATTATGATGGTTTTAATTATTGAAATAATACAATAATAGATGCTACAATTGGCAAAATAAGCATAGCTGCTACAAGAATGATTATACAAGCTTTACCCCACCATGTTTTACTTGGAGAACCTTGTACGATGATTTCTTCTGTGCCATCGGCTTTAGTTTGTTTTGTTATAAATTTTTTCTTTTGGTTTTTGTTATTTTGTTTCATTAGACACCTCAATTGATAATATTTTTTAAACATACATATTATATCATATTTTTTTTAAAAAGGGAAGTGATATTATCCAAAAAAATAGAATTATTTTTCATATTGACATGAATTGCTTCTTTGTAAGCTGTGAAATAGCTGAAAATCCTGATTTATCAGGCAAGCCTGTTGTTGTTGCACCCAATTCGAGTCGTAGAAAAAGTATAGTTTTAACTGCTAGTTATGAAGCCCGCAAATATGGAGTTAGATCAGCGATGCGATTAAGTGATGCAGAGAGACTATGTCCAAATTTAATAGCTGTTGATTCTAATATGGAAACTTATGTGAAATATTCGCGCTATTTTTTTAATTATTTATACAGCATAACACCTTTAGTGGAGCCAGGTAGCATCGATGAAGCTTTCATCGATGTAACGGAGATTTGTCATGGTGCAGATGCTCTTGATCTAGCAGCTAAAATTCAAAATGACTTATTACAAAAGTATAAATTACCATCAAGTATAGGGATTGGTCCTAATAAATTTCTCGCTAAAATGGCTTCTGACATGAAGAAACCATTAGGAATAACAGTTTTGAGAAAAAGAGATATTGAAAAACAGTTGTGGCCCCTACCTATTAATAATATGATAGGAGTAGGTAAAAAAACACTTGAGTTATTAAACATGATTATGATAAAAACAATTGGTGATTTAGCTACTTTCAAAGATATAAAAATGTTAAACGAAATGGTTGGTGAAACAAATGCCGCAAATTTATTGAAGCATGCGAGAGGAGAAGGCTCAAATGTTATTGAACCAGAAAAACACAACGATGTTTCATCGGTTAGCAATTCACATACCTTTGATAATGATGAATATAATACAAGTATTGTAAAAGAAACGTTGAAAGTTTTGACTAATACCGTTTCTTATCGATTAGAAAAAAGGGGTTATGCTGCATCTACTGTGATCCTTCAAGTAAAATATAGTAATTTTCAAACAGTAACAAGAAGTAAAACGCTTGATGAACCAACTGCAGATGAAAGAATATTATTTAGCGTGATAAATGAATTATATGATGATTATATTGAGGAAGATCTTGGAATAAGATTGGTTGGTGTAGCCTTAGGAAAACTTCAAAAACATGAACAAGATCATCGGCAATTGACAATTTTTGATAATTTGAGTCAAGATGAAAAAGATATCGCTGTTAATGGATTATTAAAAAAAATTCAAAAAAATTTTGGTGAAGATGTTATCATGCGAGGCGTCAATAAGGTAACAGAAGAAAAAGAACAGAGAGATAATGTTTTTATAGAAGGAAAAATAAAGAATAATAGAAATTAATTGAAAAAAATAAGTGTTCGTGTACACTAGATTGTGTACACGAA
>ENA-OOSI01000608-OOSI01000608.1-human-gut-metagenome-genome-assembly--contig:-NODE-608-length-10393-cov-2.085123_pt1 | contig 10393 bp, 8 predicted proteins | sample MGYA00241171_ERZ501200 | MGnify/ENA primary metagenome ERZ501200 (study PRJEB25962, sample SAMEA2042554) | human gut metagenome | biome: human gut; feature: human-associated habitat; material: faeces...
TGCCGATGCCCCAGCCGCGCAGCACTTTAAGCGCATAGCTTTCAATGGGCTTGCCGTCAAGCGTAGGCACCGTCAGCACGGCAACCTGCGCCGTTGTTTTGCTGTCAAGCTCACGGCCGATAGAATAAATTATTTTTTCGGAAGCCGGGGAAATAACGTCAGCGTAGTCCTGCACATATATATTGCTGCCTGCCTGCGGTTTAGGCGGTATTTCCGCTGCTTCCAGCCCTGCTGCGGCATAAAGGGTTTGTGCCAGTACCAGAAGCAGAAGTAAAAAATGCTTAATCATGGTTTAAATCCTTAACGCATTTTAAAATTGTACCTGCGGCACTGCTTTGGCGCTTTCGGGCACTTCAAAGTAATCACGCTGGCTAAAGCCTAAAATGCCTGCATACAATACGGTTGGGAACTGTTTGATGCTGGCGTTGAATTCCTGTACGGCATTGTTGTAGTCCTGGCGGGATACGGCAATACGGTTTTCGGTGCCTGCCAGTTCATCCTGCAGCTGCGTAAAGTTGGCGTTGGCCTTAAGCTGCGGATAGTTTTCGGCAACCATTAACAGGCGGCTCAGTGCGCCGGAAAGTTCGCCGTCAGCCTGGCTTGCTTCCTGCACGGTTTTGGCTCCGCCAAGTTTGGCGCGCGCGTCGGCAACAGCTTTAAATACGTCGCTTTCGTGTGCAGCATAACCTTTAACGGTATTAACAAGGTTGGGGATTAAATCGTTGCGGCGCTGCAGCTGGTTTTCAATCTGCGACCATTTGCCGTTGATGTTTTCATTCATGCCTACAAGGTTGTTGTAACCGCTCATTACAAGCCCGAAAATAACGAGCAGTGCGGCGATAACAATCATTAAGTTTTTATTCATTGTGTAAGTTAACCTCCTTAATTATATTAACTATATTTTAACGAAAACTCTGTGCCGGTGTCAACTTTATCATAGCGGCGGAGTGTGAATTTATTGTGTAGAAAATTTTACATAATTAACAATTACTTAATGAAATTTAAAGTTTTTTAACCAATACTTAACCTGCTGCGCACATTGCATTTTAAATTTTAATGTTAATATGAAGAAAATCAAAATCACGGAGGTTCTAATAATGAGTTTAAAGAAAAAAATTGCCGGTGTACTGCTGGCAACCATGTGTACCGCATTCTTTGCCGGCTGCGGCGATAACAAATCTGCCGACAGCGCCAGCGGCAAAAAAGTACAAATTGAATATTGGCATGTAGCGTCAGAAAGCTTCGGCGGCCAGACCGTTAAAGAACTTGTAAAAGATTTTAACGAAAAACATCCCGATATTGAAGTAGTTGAAAAATACAACCCTGATATGTATAAAGGCCTTACCCAAAACCTGCAGGCAGCCATTGCTTCCGGCAAAAATCCGGACGTAGTGCAGATGGGCTGGTCTTACCTTAACTATGCTGCCGAAAACCTGAAATACCAGGATATTAACGAATCCTTTGAAAGCGCCAAAGACCCGAACTTCTTAAAAGACAACTTCCTGCCTAACGTACTGGCGCTGGCGCAGACCGACGACGGCAAACAGATTGGCGTGCCGTACTCCATCAGTGTGCCGGTACTGTACTACAACCCGGAAATTTTTAAAGCAGCAGGGCTTGACCCCGCTAACCCGCCCAAAACCTGGGACGAAGTTAAAGCGGCTGCGAAACAGATTAAAGACAACACCGGCAACATGGGCTTCTTCATGCAGGAATATGCCGATAACTGGACTCAGCAGGCTATCATCGAATCCAACGGCGGCAGCATGCTGAAGAAAGAAAACGGCAAAACCTTGGCAGGCTTCGATACCCCGGAAGCTGCCGAAGCATATCAGCTGCTGGCTGACATGGTACAGGAAGGCACCGGCCTGCATGCTACCAACGAAGAAGGCTTCCAGGCTTATCTCAGCGGCAAGCTGGGCATGGTTTGCACCACCATCGGCAAACGCGCCAACTTTGAAAAGAGCGCTAAGTTTGAAGTAATGGCTGCTCCGTTCCCGAAATTTGAAGGCAAAGAGCTGAAAGTTCCGGCAGGCGGCAACTTCTTGATGATTTTCAGCAACGACGATGCTAAAAAAGCAGCTGCCGTTGAATTTATCAAATATCTGGAATCCCCTGAAGCTCTGCTTAAATGGAGTACCGGCACCGGTTACCTGCCGCCTCGTAAAGGCGTAGAAAACGACCCGAACGGCTTTAAGAAACTGGTAGACACCAACAAAAACGTGCAGGTTGCACTTTCCTTAATGCCTAACCTTGTACCTTGGGCAAGCTTCCCCGGCGCTAACGGCTTACAGGCTGAACAGCTTCTCATCGACGCCCGCGACATTATCCTGAGCGGCAAAGAAAGCGCTGCGCAGGCTCTGCACGAAACCGCAGAAAAAATTAACAGCCTGATGTAATAAGGGCTGATGAAGTTTCAGGCTGCTGCTTGCTGCGGCAGCCTGATTTTTAACTAAAGGAGAAATTAAGATGGAAAAGAATAAATGGCACGCGTTTTTGTTTCTGCTGCCAAGCATCTTCTTTTTTGTAGTATTTTCGTACTGGCCGCTGCTGCAAAACCTGTATTTAAGCTTTTTCAGCTGGAATATGGTCAGCCCCAACATGACGTTTGTCGGTATCGAAAACTACACCGCCGTGCTGGGCAGCGAGGAACTTATCAAAATACTTGCCAATACGGTTGTGTTTGTAGCCATCATGCTGGTGCTGAATTTTGTGCTGCCATACCTGTTTTCGTTTGTGCTGGGGCACTTAATTGAACGCGGCAAAGGTTTTTACCGTTCGGCGCTGTTTATGCCGGCAACGCTTTCACTGGCAGTTGCAAGTATCCTGTTCCTGTGGATTTACAACCCGCTGGCTGGACCGTTAAGCATTGTGCTTTCGTGGTTCGACTTGGAATCGCCACGATGGTTTAAGGAAAACTGGCTGGTAATTTTTGCTATCTGCACTATCATCGGCTGGAAGGTTTTCGGTTACAACCTGATTGTAATGCTGGCCGCCATGCTGGCAGTGCCGAAAGAAATGATTGAAGCAGCCAAACTTGAAAACGCCAGCAACTGGCAGATTTTTAAACAGATTATCGTGCCGATGACGTCTTCCACCGCTATTTACGTATTTACAATAACTGTGGTGTTCGGCTTGCAGTATGTGCTGGTGCCGGTAAACATGCTTACGCAGGGCGGGCCTGACCAGGGCAGCTCCAACCTTGTGTACATCATTTACCAGTATGCGTTTGTATTCTTCCAGACCGGCAAATCCGCAGCCTTTGCCATAATTACGATGATTTGCTATATCGCGTTCCTGCTGTTTAGGACCAAATATTTAGAGAAGAAGGTATATTATGAAAACTGATAAAAAAGAATTAATGTGGCATATCCCGCTTTTAATTGCAGTTTTTATTCAGCTGTGGCCGATAGTTTTTATGATATCCACTTCTTTAAAGGATATGGACCAGATTTTTCAGGCTACGCTGAACCCGCTGCCCTTCCCGCCGACGCTTAACAACTACACAACGGTGCTGGAGGACTTTCCGCTTTTAACCTACATCTACAACACCTTCATCATCGCTGCGGGTACAACCGCGATGAAGGTTATCACAAGCGTCTTAGCGGCGTTTGCCTTTATCTACTACGATTTTAAATACAAAGAAACGATTTTTAACAGCATGCTGCTGACGTTCTTCATCCCGGTAACGGTGCTGATTATGCCTAACTACCTGCTGATGAGCAAGCTGAACCTGTTAAACCACCCGCTGGGTGTAATGCTGCCCGCTTTCGCGGATGGCATGGGCATTTTCCTGATGCGCCAGACGATGCGCGGCATACCTAAAGCGCTGTTGGAAGCGGCTATCCTTGACGGCGCCAAACCGTTTGTCATTCTGCGCCGCGTTATTCTGCCGCTGATTAAACCTTCCGTTATCGCGGTGGCGATTCTGTTCTTCATCAACTCGTGGAACGAATACTTCTGGCCGCTTTTGGTTTTGCAGGACAAAGAAATGTACACCCTGCCGCTGGCCTTGCAGATGTTTATCAGCGCCGAGGGCGGCAGCGAATGGGGCATCGCTATGGCGGTTGCCGTGCTGACATCCCTTCCGCCGCTGGTACTGTACGTATTCTGCCAGAAATTCATCCTTAATACATTTATGCAATCGGGGGTTAAAGGTTAATAATGAACAGCATAGTTTTTAATAATGTATGTAAATCTTACGGAGATGCCAAAATTGTTAAATCGCTGAATCTGGAAATAAAAGAAGGCGAGCGCCTGATTCTGCTCGGACCTTCCGGCTGCGGCAAAAGTACAACCCTGCGCATGATTGCGGGTTTGGAAGAAATTACCAGCGGCGAGCTGATTATGGGCGGCAGGGTTATTAATGACGTGCCTCCCGGAGAGCGCAACGTGGCAATGGTGTTCCAAAGCTACGCACTGTTCCCGCACCTTTCCGTATGGGATAACATTGCCTTCGGTTTGAAAATCCAGAAGCTGGGCGAGGACGAAATTAAAAGGCGCACTACGGAAGCACTGAAAATTTTGAACTTACAAGGCTACGAAAACCGCAAGCCGAAAGACCTTTCCGGCGGACAGAAGCAACGTGTTGCCCTGTGCAGGGCGCTGGTAAAACAATCGCCGTACTTTTTGCTGGACGAGCCGCTCTCCAACCTTGACGCGCAGCTGCGCCAGCAGGCGAGGACGGAGCTTGTCCGCATTCACGAAATTTACAAACCGACCATGATTTACGTAACGCACGACCAGATTGAGGCGATGACCGTTGCTAACCGCATCGTCGTTATGCGCGACGGCGTTTTGCAGCAGGCAGGCACGCCGGACGTTATTTACCATCACCCGGCCAACACTTTCGTTGCAGGCTTTATCGGCTCGCCCGCGATGAACATCGTCAGCGGCTATTACAGCAGCGGCAAGCTCAAAATCGGCGATGTGGTAAGCGATGTGCCGGAGCTGTGGCAGAAAATTCTGGCAGGGCATACCAATGTGCTTGTTGGCATCAGGCCGGAGCATTTAAAACCTGCGGCTGACGGCAAAATTAAGGGCTGCGTAAGCTACCAGGAAAACACCGGCAACCAGCGTACCGTGACCGTTAACGTAAATGGTGAAACGGTGTTTGTAACGCTGCCGGGCACTGGCGCGGAAATTAGCGGCAACATCGGCCTTGACTTTAACTGGGACGAGGTAAGCCTGTTCAACGCAGAAACCAAAGAGAATATCGGTTATGTACAAAAGGGTGAGATTGTAAGATGAAATTTTCGGTAAGCGATTTGCCTTTCGGCAGTTTCAGCAAAGCATTTTTAAAAGCTTTGCCGATGCAATATGATATTGAAATTTTTTATGAGTTCGGCACCGACCATTACTGGGACTATGTGCTGAAAGATTTAAAAAGCAGGGACGGCGCGGAACGCAGGTTCAGCATTCACGGGCCGTGCGTTGCCGTAAACCTTGCCGACCCGAATGACACGGCATATCTGGAAGTGTACGAAAAAACTTTTGCCTATGCTGCCAAAATTAATGCGGCTTTTGTTGTTGTACACAGCAACGAAGCATGGCATTTTGCCGGAGAAAAACTGGCCGTGCAGGAGCTTGTGTGCAGCCGCATTGAAAAACTGCTGCAGCTGGCAGGCAAATATGGCGTAACGGTTGCTTTGGAAAACGTGGGCCTGCGTACAACGGGCACGCTCTTGTTTGAATATGAGGAATATCTTGGCTTGTTTAAACGCTTCCCTAATGCTGCTGCACTGCTTGATACGGGGCATGCGCATGTTAACGGCTGGAAATTAAGCGATGTGCTGCGCGATTTAAATAACAAATTAGTAGGCGTGCATATTCACGATAACGATGGCACGGCAGACGCTCATTTGCCGGTTGGCTGCGGCAATATAGACTGGAACGATTACTTTGCCGCCCTTAAAGAATATGCGCCGCAGGCAGTACAGGTATGCGAATATGCCGCAATTAACCAGTATGGCATGGTAACGGAAAGTTTGGCAAAACTGGAAGAAGCAGTGAAATAAATAAACTTGTAATATTTGGTAAAGCCTTACACAGTTAAGTAATAAGACTTAAAAAACAGCGGACAGGATTAACCTGCCCGCTTGTTTTGCGTTAATACCGTTTTTAGTTATTTATACAAAAAGCCTGCTGTCATATCAAGGTAGTTTTCGCCGTCATAATCAGGGAAGGCAGCTTTCATATTTGCTTTAAATTCATCAGCGGTTTTGCTCTGCTGCATGATTTCTTTAGTGTTGTTAAGGTAGCTGATTTTTTCGGCAACGGCATCCTGTCCTTCAGGGCCGCCGTGCGAGGTTAAAATCATGGCGTAGCCTGCTCCCTGATATTCTTTTAACATTTGCAGGAAGGTTTCAATATGTACTGCACTGGTTAAAATAGAGTGGGTTGTTTTGCCAAGCATGTGGGTGTAAACAACGTTCATCGAAGGAATTGCCAGGTCGTAGCTTTCGCCGCGGTCAATAACTTCAAAATCTACCACGGCAAGCTGTACTTTACCGCTTACGGTATTGGTGATTGCAGCTGTATCATCGCCGCCGTGGAAATCAGCGCCGAAAGCTGCAAACAGACCCTGGGTGGTTGCACCGGTGCTGCCGGAAATAATGGATTTTTGCGCTCCTTCCGTGCCGAAAACGTTCATGCCTTTAATATAGCTTGCTCCGGCAGGATGGCAGACGATAAAGATATCGTTCATGGGTTTGCCGAGTGATTCAACATAATCTTTCCAGGCATCAAGCCCGGCCTGCCCGGTAGCTACCACGGTGGCTTTAATTGGCAGCAAATGGAAGCTTTTGATTATGCGCAACCTGCAAATGCGTACCTGGCGTTTTAACGAACTTAAAAAAGATTTGGAGGGAATCAGCCAGAAGGTACTTACCGACAGCCTGCGCTCAATGGAAAAGGATGGCATTTTTGTGCGCACGGTTTATGCGGAAGTGCCTCCGCGCGTGGAATATTAACTGAGCGAGCTGGGCAAATCCATGCACCCCATTATCGATGCTATGGCGGACTGGGGCAGGGCCTATCAACAAATGGTTAACAAACAGTAAAACTGTGCTTTATAAATAAAACCCGCACTGCTTTTGCAGTGCGGGTTTTGCATAATAAAAGCGGTATGGCAAACGCCATACCGCTTTAAGTTTTTGTTAATCAGCCATTAGGCCTGATGACGCATTTTGCGCTGAATGAATTTTACGATTTCTACAATAGGAATTACGGAGAATGCCATACCCATTGCAACTACGTATTCTTCAAAGGAGATATGCTGGAATTTGAACATATCGGAGATAACCGGCATGTAAACGATACCGGTGCTGAGTACCCAGCTGAATACCATGGAGCCGTACAGATATACATTATGGCCTTGTACGGAGAAGATGGAAGCGTGCTGAGTACGCATGTTGAAGGAGTGGAAGATTTCAGCCATTGCCAGGGTAATGAACGCCATGGTCATACCGTCAAGGCTGTCAACAACTTCCCAACGTCCGGATTCCAGATAATGGCCTACGAAGTAGGATACCAGCGTTACGCCTGCCAGCATAATGCCCTGGTATGCGCAGTCGAAGCCCATGCCGCCGGCAAAGATGCCTTCGTTGGAGGAACGCGGTTTGCGTTTCATAATATCGGCTTCGCCTTTTTCCATACCCAGTGCCAGTGCCGGGAATGCGTCGGTAATAAGGTTAATCCACAGCAGGTGAATCGGCAGCAGGATGGTAAAGCCCATCATGGTCGATACGAAAATACTGATAACTTCGGAAAGGTTGGAAGAAAGCAGGAACTGAATGGATTTACGGATGTTGTCGTAAATGCGGCGGCCTTCTTCAACTGCTGCAACGATGGTTGCAAAGTTATCGTCGGCAAGTACCATATCGGCAACGTTTTTGGTAACGTCGGTGCCGGTAATGCCCATTCCCACGCCAATGTCGGCGCTTTTGATGGAAGGAGCGTCGTTTACGCCGTCGCCGGTCATAGCGGTTACTTTGCCGCGTGCCTGCCATGCTTTTACGATACGAACCTTATGTTCAGGCTGTACGCGTGCATATACGGAGTATTTTTCAACAGCGCCGCCGTTAAATTCAGCTTCACTGATTTCGTTAAGCTGTGCGCCGGTAATTGCCTGCGAAGCATCTTCAACAATACCGAGCTGTTTAGCAATGGCAACTGCGGTGTCGATATGGTCGCCGGTAATCATAACCGGGCGGATGCCTGCGCTGTGGCATTCTTTAATAGCGTCTACAACTTCGGGGCGAACCGGGTCAATCATGCCGGTAATGCCGACGAAGATTAAATCATGTTCCAGTGCTTCCGGGCTGAAGTCCGTAGGCGGTTTTTCATATTCGCGTTTAGCGCAGGCAAGTACGCGCAGTGCGTTGTTTGCCATGCGGCGGATATGGCTCTGGATAAGTTCGCGTTTGTCGTCGGTCAGCGGTTTGATAACGCTGTTTTCGTCAAGGTAATGGGTGCAGAGGTTCAATACTTCGCCCGGGGCGCCTTTGGTAAACTGAACGTAGTCGCATACGCCCGGGAGTTTTAAGTATTCTTTGTTCAGACGCTCATGCACCGTGGACATCATTTTTCTTACGGAATCGAACGGAGCTTCGCCGATACGCGGATACATCGGCACAAGTTTGTTTTTCGGGTTGCCTACGGTGTAGGAGTAGGTAACCAGCGCTGCTTCGGTAGGTTCGCCGGTAACATTGCCATTATCGTCAATTTCTGCGTCGCAGCACAGGCTCATGGCTTTTGCCAGATACGGACGGTCTTTGGTGAAGTGGAAGTGGTCAACAACCGTCATTTTATTTTGGGTTAAAGTACCGGTTTTATCGGAGCAGATAATTTCCGTGCAGCCGAGGGTTTCTACCGCGGTGAGCTTACGGATAACTGCATGGCGTTTGGACATTTTGGTATGGTCCTTGCCGAGAATAAGGGAAATATGCCCGAAGGTAGGCTGTTCAAAGCCAAGTGCGTCATAAATAAGGCACTGGCGCGGAGTGTTGGAAAGATGTTCCTCTGCACGGATAACATGGGTAATGTGCATTAAAGAATCGTCGATAACAACGGCATAGTTATAAGTCGGGATGCCGTCGGATTTAACGATAACAAAATCGCCGATGCCGTTGGAATCGAACACAACGTCGCCGCGTACCATGTCGCGAACCAAAATCTGTTTGTCGGCAGGCACTTTAAAACGTACGGTCGGTTTTCTGCCTTCGGCTTTATATTTTTCAATCTGTTCCGGCGTTAAATGGCGGCATTTGCCCATGTAGCGCGGCATTTTGCCTTCGGCAAGCAAAGCCTGGCGTTCCGCTTCCAGTTCTTCGTCGGTGCAGTAGCAGTAATATGCCTTGCCTTCTGCCAGCAGTTTATCGGTATATTTTTTATAAATTTCCAGGCGTTCGGTCTGGCGGTAAGGTCCGTTTTCGCCGCCTACGTCAATACCTTCGTCCCAATCCATGCCAAGCCATTTTAAAGCTGCCTTAATATTTTCTTCGCTTTCACGGCTGGAACGCTCAAGGTCGGTATCTTCAATGCGCAAAATCATTTTGCCGCCCATTTTGCGGGCAAACAGCCAGTTAAACAGTGCGCTGCGTGCGCCGCCGATATGGAAAGGCCCGGTAGGACTGGGCGCAAATCTTACTCTAACTTCATTAGCCATCAAACTCATTCCTCCAAAAAATTAATCTTTTATATTATAGCATAATCTGTTAAATGCGTCATATTTTAATCAGGCTTACACAGGCTTCTGCGGCAATACCTTCACCGCGCCCGGTAAAGCCCAGCTTTTCGGTTGTTGTAGCTTTTACGTTTACAGCGTCTTCGCCAAGTTCAAGCGCCGCCGCAAGGTTAGCCCGCATCTGCGGAATAAATCCGGCAAGTTTGGGCCTTTGGGCAATGATTGTTACATCGGCATTGTTTACGTGCCAACATCGCTCCTTTAAAAGCGCAATAACATGTGCAAGCAGCTTCATGCTGTCTGCACCTTTAAAACGCTCATCGGTATCGGGAAAATGCCTGCCGATATCGCCAAGGGCAGCCGCCCCCAAAAGGGCATCCATCAAAGCATGCACGGCAACATCAGCATCGCTGTGCCCGTCAAGGCCAAGTTCATAAGGCACTTCAACCCCGCACAAAATAAGTTTGCGGTTTTCCGTAAGGCGGTGCACATCAAAGCCTGTGCCTACCCTAAACTGCGGAACTTTTATTTCCTGCTGCATAGCCATTCCCCTGTCTGCACAAATTTTTTCTGCCAAAAGCAAATCTTCCGGCGTGGTAATTTTAATGTTTTCGTAACTTCCTTCGGCAACGGCAACTTTTACTCCCAACCGCTCCACCAGCGAAGCGTCATCAGTTACTGCCGCGCCGCGCAGGTTTTCGCTGCCGG
>ENA-OOSI01000614-OOSI01000614.1-human-gut-metagenome-genome-assembly--contig:-NODE-614-length-10328-cov-1.686168_pt1 | contig 10328 bp, 11 predicted proteins | sample MGYA00241171_ERZ501200 | MGnify/ENA primary metagenome ERZ501200 (study PRJEB25962, sample SAMEA2042554) | human gut metagenome | biome: human gut; feature: human-associated habitat; material: faeces...
TAAAAATGAAAGATATAGAATATGGTTATCTTTATCAAGGTAAAGATATATCAGAAACTGAAGACTTAGCAAAATATTACACACTTAATAGTCCTGAAAAGACTATTAAAGATAAAATGGGAGTTTGTTGGGATCAAGTAGAGTTAGAAAGAAAATATTTTAATGAGTTAAATGTTAAAACTAAGTCTTACTTTATATGTAATTATGATGGATCTTTTTTTCCAACACATACATTTTTAGTTGTGTTTATAAATAATAAATATTATTACTTTGAAAATGCTTGGATGCCATATAAAGGAGTAGAAGAATTTAATAGTTTAAGTGATTTATTAAAAGAAGTTGTATCAAGATTTAATAAGATGTGTATAGATAAGTATAACTTAAAAGAAAGTGATACTGTAATTTATGAATATGATATGCCAAAATTTAATATAAGCGGAAAAGATTTTTTTACTCATTGTGAAAATGGAACAAAGATTAGTATTTAGGTAGACACCCATACAAAAAAGATAACCTTACATATGATATTATTGTAAGGAGTGAAGAAAAGTGTATCAAAATACTGGGATGTATGCTAATTATGAAGTTGAGACAAATAAGGAAACATACAAAGAAACAAAAAGTAATTACACAGATATGTCAAGCGCATCTATAGCTGGAATGGTAACACCACCAGTTTACGAGTGTCCACAAGAAAGGGTTATTCATAGAGAGATACTTCATGAAGTACCACATGTTTGTCCAATTAATACTAGAATAATTAATCATCATATTTATAAACATACTTTTACTCCATGTAATACGTGTTGTGAAGAAAATGTTGTAGAAAATATTTACGATAGAAGATGCTAATTAAAATCTCGAAAGAGATTTTTTTGTTTGACAGTTTGTACTAAAAAAATAGTGTTTTTTTTAGCATAAGTTAGGCAAAAAATATATTTCAAAAAATGTGTACTTTGCAAATTAATAATAACATTTTCTATAAGTAAAGAAAGTTAAGTAAATGCTAAATATTAAAAAACATTTAGTTTTTTTAATAGTGAAAATATAGTATAATAGGATTAGCGAAAGGTAGTATTGTATGAGTAAAGATATAAATGTAGTAGCGGCTTTAATCTTTAAAGAGGATAAAGTATTAATTGCTAAAAGATCTACGGATAAAGATGCAAAAGGTAAATGGGAATTTCCTGGTGGTAAAGTTGAAGAAAAGGAAGATGAAAAAACTGCTATAGAAAGAGAAATTTATGAGGAATTTGATGTAAAAGTTAAAGCAAAAGATTTTATATCACAAAGCACTTTTAATTATCCACATGGTAATGTAATACTTAAATTATATGAGGACTATGAATTATGAAATCATATTTAAGTTATTTTAGATTAAGATTTATAACTAATCTTCAATATCGAATGGAGGCAATAGCGGGTATAAATAAATGATTTATTAAATTATGATTTAGCTCCTGCAGATATACCTCTTGCAAAAGATGTTATGGAAAGATATAAGTAATTTAATATGAGTTTTTTTGAAGTGAAAAATATAAAGATTTTATTATTAATTATTTTATTAATGCCTATTGGTGTTTATGCTCAAAGAGGGTGTTGTTTTCACTTTCTAATTTTTTCTTTATAGTGCTTTTAATAACTAATGCATTATTTCTACCAACACCTGCTAGTTTCATTAAATCACTTAAATTGCACCATTGTTTTGCTATTAATTTTAATGTTTCACTTGCTGTCATGCATTATCACATCCTTTTTTATAATTCGTATTCTTCCTCACTCCATTTAGTGTATGTAACAGCATTTGCTTCTAAAATATTTAGTTCAGAGTTATACCTTATATATTTGTTGATTCTTAACTCGAGTAGGGTATCATTAATATCTTCTTTTGTATCAGCACAATATTTTTCTACTTCAAATCCAGTAGTAATATTATTAGTTAATATCATTGTTAAGAATCCTTTAGCTCTTAAAGATAAATTTGGATCTTTTAATAATTTATCAAAAGCTCTATATACTTTAAAGTTTCCCATTTAATTACCTCCTTTCTTCTAAAATAGGGTAGAGTTATCCCTTGGTTCTCCCATATATTCGAAATTTTAGTTATTTCGTAACTTCCGTGCCAATAGGGTTATCATTTTGACCTTGCATTTTATAAGTTTGGCATATCGGTGATTTCCACAACTACTAAGTTGTAATTCATCATCTCCTTTCTGTGTCCATAATATTGATTTAATGATAACACTGTCCGAAAAAACTATTGATACTTTTTTGTCCGAAAATGTAGACAATTAAATTTTTTAGTGGTAAAATGTAATTGTGTATGAATAATTAGGGAAGAAAGTAGGGATTTTATGAATTCAGAAAAACTACAAAACTTAATACTAGATGCTATAGAAAATAAGAATATATCTCAAAGAGAACTTGCTAAATTGACGGGAATTAGTAGAAGTACGTTAAATGATATTGTTAATGGAAAAATAAAAAAGATAAAGTTAGATGATCTTTATCAAATATCAATTCCGTTAGGATTAAATTTAAAAAATTTATTAGAAGCTTGTGGATTTAATAGTGTAATAAAATTATTAAGTATTGATAGATACGCAGGAATGTCTAATAGACAGTTAAAAGAATTATTAGATGAATATCAACAATCTGAAATGAATTTATTAGATTGGGACGCACAAAAAAGAAAACAATGTTCATCTGCAAGAAACAAATTAAATGCAATTACTAACAAGATTGAAATATCTGAACGTTTGAATGAAAATTATTCAAAAAAAGATATAGCTAAAGATATAGAAGAAGTATTTAATGAACTAGAATCAATACAACATAAATACGATTATTCTAAATTACCAAAGAAACCATAGGAGGAATATATGAAAAAAGTTGAATTAACCGAAAAAGAAAAAGATGATATATTAAATGAATTATATAGTTTTTTTAAAACTGGATATGAATTCGAAGACTTTTTAAAACCGTTTCTAGAGTGCATAGGACTTGATGAAGTACGTGTTACTAAGAGGTCAGGAGATGGTGGTGTTGATTTAGAAGGAATTAGATATGGTGTTATTGATAACAATGATGACTCAGTAAAATATATTGTTCAAGCAAAAAGATATAAACCATCTGACAAAATACCAGTTGATATAATTGATAAATTAAGAGGAAATATGTTATCTGGTGAAAAGGGGATAATTATCACGACTGCTGGTTTTTTCAAAACCTGCAATAGAAAAAGCTTCTTTAAGAAAAGAAACACCTATAGTATTGATTGATGGTAAAACATTAGTAGATATATGTATTGAAAATGACATTGGATTTGTATATAAACCTACGTTTAGTTCAGAAGAACTAAAAAGTTTTTACAAGAAGAATGTTGCAATTGAAAAAGATAAAAATAGTGATGGTACTGTATTTATCATAGATGATATTGAAAAAGATATTACTTCAAATGATATTAGAGCAAGAATAATAAGCATTCCTCGTGTAATATTAGAATTATTACCAGAGGACAAGGATAAATTTGATCTATGCTTTAATGGCAATGAAATTAAAGATGTTAGAATTAGTTCTGACAGAAGATTTTTTTCACAAGGAATTACTGAAATGTATAGAAAATATGGGCTATTAACAAAAGATAATGTTTTCAATCCTTCAAAATCGTTGTGGAAATATGATGGAAAAATTATATATATTGATTTAATTAATTAGAAAGTGGGGGGATACGTATGTTAAAAGGAAAACCATTTGTAAAATGGGCAGGTGGAAAACGCCAAATAATGAAAGATATAAAAAAATATATTCCAGATAATTATAGTACATATTATGAACCTTTCGTTGGTGGTGGAGCAGTATTCTTTGAATTAGCACCAAAAAAAGCTGTTTTAAATGATTATAATAAAGAATTAATGAATGTATTTGAATGTATAAAGGATGAAATAAGATTTGAAAAAATGTGTAATGAATTAAACCATCATGAAGCAAATCATTCAGAAGAGTATTATTATAAAATAAGAGATTTAGATAGAGATAAGAAAAAATTTAACAAATTAGTTGACTATAAAAGAGCTGCTAGAACAATCTATCTAAACAAAGCATGTTTTAATGGATTATATAGGGTTAATAGTAAAAATGAATTTAATGTTCCTTATGGAAAAAAAGAAAAGGTTAATACATATGAAGGACAAAACTTAGGAATAGTACACTGTATATTGAATTTCAATGATATAGAGTTGCTATCTACGGATTTTGAAGAAGCTGTTAAGAATGCAAAAAAAGGTGATTTTATTTATTTTGATCCTCCATATGATTCAGATACATCAACATTTAACAGTTATACTGAAGATGGATTTGGCAAGGAGGAACAAGTAAGATTATTTGAGTTATTTGAAAAATTAGATAAAAAAGGATGCTATATTATGTTGTCTAATCATAATACCAAATTAATAAGAGATTTATATAAAAATTATAATATTAATGTTATAAAAGCAAAGAGAAATATTAATGCTAATGGTAAAAAAAGAGGCAATGTTGAAGAAGTTCTAATTACAAATTATAAAAAGGAGGACTAAACATTGAAAAAAACTGTTTCTGATTTATGGGAAGATATATTTAAAGATTATAATGTATTATCTGAAATTAAAGATAATGGCTGGTATAAAATTTCAGCAGATCAAATAAGAAATTATAAAGAGCCTAGACTTATGACAAAATTTGATTATTCTGCTCAATTACCCAATATTTTTAAAAATAATGGATTGGGTATTTTACCGATTAATAATGGTGAATATATAATTGGTAAATATAATATGTTTAAAAATATTTCAAACACAAAATATGAAGAGATTGAACCTAAAAAAGTTTCTTTACCAGATTTTATTGAAACAATTGATCCTGATTATATTTATTCAGAAAGTAATGCATTAAATGTAGCACTTTTATCTGGAATGATAAAAGATGCCATAGGTGAAGAGGTTGTTGAAACTATACAAGGTAAAATGAGAGCAATGGGATTTAAATTTAATATAGATGGAGAAGATGGAATCAATACAATTGAAATTCAAAGGCCTGCTATGGAAATAGATGGTGGATATGAAGGCAATAATAATGTTGTATTAATAGAAGCAAAAAATTATTTGCCAAAAGATTTTATTATCAGACAATTATATTTTCCTTATCGCCACTGGATTGATAAAGTTACTAAACCTATAACTCCTATATTTTTTGCATATGATAATGGAGTATATACTTTCTTTATTTATAAAGTATCTGATATATATAATTATAATTCGCTAGAATTAGTGGATATAAAAAGATATATTGTATCTAATAAAGATTCAGAATCAACAAAATTGTGTATTTTAAATGGTATTGAAGTAATAGATGATTTATCTCAAGATGAAATTCCTTTTCCACAAGCTGATTCTTTTAATAGAGTATTAGGAATTGTTGATTTAATTGACTCACAAATAAATAGTGCTTCTGAAATAGCAGAAGAATATGAATTTGATATTAGACAAGGAAGTTATTACTTATCTGCTGCAAAATACTTAGGATTGATAGATAATTCTATAGAACACGGAAAATATGAGTTAACACCACAAGGATTCATGATTTCTAATTTAGACATAAGAAGTAGAAATGAATATTTAATTAAAATGATATTAAGACATAAAGTGTTTTATTATACGTATAAATCTTATATTGATAATAATATTATGCCTTCAAAAGAAGAAATTGTTAATTATATGAAAAAATATACAGATATAAAAAATTTTGAGACTTTAAATAGACGTTCAAGTACTGTTAGAGGATGGATAGAATGGATAATCGGATGCCAAATATAGGTATCTTTATTATAATAATTGCAAAATATTTGTGAAATATTGCATTATTATTACATTTGTGCTATAATTATGCCGAGAAAGGGAGAATGTTATGGAAACGAAAAGAGATAACTTTAAACGTATTGCTGAAAATAGAACTAATAAAATTATTGAATTAATATCAAAGTTGCAGAATTTGATGAATCCTTCTTTTTATGAATATACAGAGAAAGAAATAGATTCAATATTTAATGCTATACAAGAAGAATTGGATAGACAAAAAGAATCATTTAAAAAGATTATTAATAGAAAGAAAAAATTCAAATTATGAGATGTGATTTATTTAAAAACATTAAAGATGATTTAATTGATGAAACTTATAATTATGAATATGTTAATTATTTAATAGTAAAAGCTATATTTTTGTGTAATGAAAAGAAGTGTAGTCTAGATTATTTAGTTAATTATTTTGAAAATATTTATGGTGCTACTATTAAATCATCAAAGTTAAAAAAATATTTAATTGATTCTTTTGAAAAAAATGGTGTTAATAATTTTATTATTTCTGAGGATGAAAAAGTAATTATGAATTTTATTCTTTTGCTTGAAGATAGAATAAAAAAATTAAAAGATGAATCAGAAGATAAATTGTATTCCGAATTATATAAGTATATAGAAGATGATAGAAGTAAATTTATAGATATTTATTCTTATTTTGCTGCATTAGAGATTGTTAGTAATTCAAACCTAAAATTAGAAATAGTTTTATCTCAAATATATTCTTTACTTCATGCAAGATTTATAAATAAGGATGAATACAGTTTAAAATATTCAACAATATGTTCTATAGATGACAATTATAATGATTTTAGTATCAATTATATAGTAAAGGAATCTTCTTGTTTAAATATTTTATCTATAGCAAGTATTAATACTATTGGTCAATTAAAGACTGCAAGACATAATTTGGTAGACCTAGTATTAATATTTGATAAAAATTTTTACGATTATTGTAAGCTTCTTTCTAAACCAATAATGAAGTCCCTTGAAGAAGTAATGAATGAATATAATTCTTTGTTAGATGATAAAGAAATTAAAATAATTAGATTAAGGTATGGATATAATAATGAAAAACCTAAAACATTAGAAGAAGTGGGAAATATTTTTTCTGTTACACGTGAGAGAATAAGACAAATTGAAGCTAAAGGTTTAAGAAAAGCTAGAATGATTGCTGAAAAAAATAAAACAATATTAAATATATTATTTGATAGAATATGTAAAAAAACAAAAATAATTGAAATTAATGATATAGAACAATATATTAATAATAATGAGATTTCATTTATAATTTCAGTATTATATAAAATATGTTCAATAGGAAAATGTAAGTATAATGTTGACTATGAATGTTTGTATAATTCTGATTACGAATTTAATGATATTATAAATGAAAAATTAGAAAATATATCAATGTTCTTATCTAAACAACAAGCTTTAAGCTTTACTGGTGTTGATAAAATAATTTTTAATAATAATTATAAGGAATATCATAACATTTACATAAGGAAGAATATATATCCAAGAGATTTATTTATATATGTAATTAAGCAAAACTTCCCTAATGGTTATAAATGTTCTACTGGTGATGATTACAGCATATTAAAAAGAATAATATTTAAAGATGTAGGAGAAATTGATGATTTTCCATCAGAACATAGTTTGGCATCTATGATTGACCGTGAACCTACAATGGTACAATGCAATAGAGGAACGTTTATAGATATAAATAATGTTAATGAATTATCAGATGATTTGTATCAAAGAATAATAGATTTTATTTATGCAAATAAGCCAGTAGTGTATTACAGTACAATATTAGATAAATTTAAATATGAATTAAAAAAATATGATGTTGAAAATCAATATTTATTAAAAGGACTAATTGATAGAAAGCTTCCTGAAGACTTTTATAGCAAAAGAGATTATATATCTGTTGGAGATAAATCAATATGCCCATATGATAAAATACTGGAAATTATAAAATCCTTTAATGGAGTATTTAGTATTAATGATTTGCGTAGGAAAATATCTGGTGTTGAAGATTATGTTTTTTATAATATTCTCTATCATGAAAAAGATAATGGGCTGATATTTCTTGAAAATAAAAGATTTATTTATTTTAACAAACTTAATATTAATGATGAGGATAAATTAAAATTAAAAAATATAATTGAAGAAATGTTTAAAAGTTTGAATTCAGACACTATTTCAGCTAGAAAAGTATATGCAAGAATAAAATTATTTGAGGAAAAATATAATTTAAATTTAGAAATGATAGATCATTATTTTGATTTATACTCTGTAATACAATTACTATTCCCAAATGATTATTATTATTCACGACCGTTTATTAGTACAAATCCAAATTTATCAACATCAAGAGAAGAATTATTAAGAAACCATCTTATCAATTATAATTCATTCACTAATGATGATGTTAAGAGTTATCTTTCTAAAATGAATGTAGGTGGCATATATAGTTACTTGATGTTTATGGATAATATGAGTGATAATTTCGTTCAAGTTGATATAGATAAAATGATAAAAAAAGAATTTCTTGGAATAAATGATGAAACACTAAGAAATATAAAGAAAATAATTAATTTAATATTAAATAATTTTAAAGAAATAGATACTAGAACCTTTAATGGTTATGGTATGTTTCCAAAATTAAAATATAATTGGAATAAATATTTGTTGGTTGGTATTGTAAGAACTTATTTATCAGATGATTTTGCTATTGATTATACTGACAATACATATAGAACAACGGATTTTATTATAAGGAGGGATTCTAATGAATAATTTTTGGAATTTTATAGGAAATAATTTTGGACAAGAAACAGGATTAAATGCTCCTGGATTAGAAATGTTTAAAACAGATCCTATATCTTCACTAGCAAGAGAAATATGTCAAAACTCTATAGATGCTAGTATTAATAAAGAAAAGGTAATTGTTAAATTTAAGCCTTTTACTATCAAAAGAGATGAAGTACCTGAAATTGATAGTTTAAAAAGGGAGATTCAAGCATGTATAGATTATCAATCTAAAAAAACACCTAAAGCAGCTGAAGAATTAAAGGAAATGCTTGATTATATAAACAATAATGATTATATTAATTGTTTGAAAATAAGCGACTTTAATACAACAGGCTTAACTGATGTAAGTAGTTTAGAATCAGGTAAATTTTATACACTTACAAAAGGTAGTGGTTCTTCTGAAAAAATTGGAACAAGTGGAGGATCTAAAGGTATTGGCAAATATGCTGCTTTTGTTTCTAGTAAATTTAACACTGTATTTTATTCAACATATACAGTAAATAATGAGGAAGGTAGTATAGGAATATGTCATTTATGTTCATCAATTAAAAATGCTGAAACAGGTGAAAAAACTCAGGGTATTGGTTATTTTACATGCGATAATAGAAATTCTGCTATATCTTCACAATTATGCTTAGATGGTGAACCTAGAACAAGTACTGGAACTGATATTTATATAATCGGATTTAGAGACGACTTGAAATGGAAGAAAGAAATGATTACAAAAATATTGGATAGTTTCTCTTCTGCTATAATTTTTGGAACACTTGAAGTAAAAGTCGACGATGTTGATATTAATAAAGAAACAATTTTAGATGTAATAGAAAATCCCGATAATATTATAAAAACAAGTTATAAAAATATTAAATCACAATATATTTTGTTAACAGATAATACAGTTCATAAAAAAGAATTGGATATCGATGGATTTGGTACAGCTACTGTTTATTTAAAAGAATTTGAAAATGACGAAGAGGAATTATCTACTAACAATTGTGTTATGATAAGATATCCATATATGAAAATTACAACATTAACAAGTGTATCCTCAGTACCTTGTTCTGCTATGTGTATTATAGGCGATAATACATTAAATAGCATTTTAAGAGATATAGAAAATCCTCAACATACAAATTGGGAATTAAAACGTATAACAGACAATGCTAAAAGAGATGAAGTTAAAAGTATTAAAGATGATTTGACAAATAAAATCCTTAGTTATATTAATGATGAACTATCAGTTGGTGATTCAGATGTTGTTGATATGGAAGGTGCAGGCGAATTCTTATCAAGTTTAGATGCTGTAAATTCTGGTGGTAATGAAAAATCTTCTAAATTACAACAAAAGCCAAGTATAAAAGAGTCAAAAAAAGTAAAAATAAAAGATGATATCGGAGTTACTAAAAATGATGATGGAGTTTCACCTCAACCGGATATAGGTGAACATGGAGAAGGTGAAGGATCTCCAATACCTGGTGGTCATAATGAAGGCTCTGGAGGAAGTGTACATGATACAGATAAAGAGGGTGGAACAAAAGATGGAGATAAAGAAATAATGACGTATCAAAAACTATCTGGTATGAGTTATAGATATATGATGCTTGCTCACAATTCTGG
>ENA-OOSI01000615-OOSI01000615.1-human-gut-metagenome-genome-assembly--contig:-NODE-615-length-10320-cov-2.062737_pt1 | contig 10320 bp, 8 predicted proteins | sample MGYA00241171_ERZ501200 | MGnify/ENA primary metagenome ERZ501200 (study PRJEB25962, sample SAMEA2042554) | human gut metagenome | biome: human gut; feature: human-associated habitat; material: faeces...
TCTTTTAGTTTTTCAATTATTTTTACTTCTGTTGATATTGCTGCATGATCTGTTCCAGGAAGCCATAATGTATTAAATCCTTGCATTCTTTTATATCTAATTAATATATCTTGCAAAGTTCCATCTAATGCATGTCCCATGTGAAGTTTACCTGTAACGTTTGGGGGTGGCATCATTATACAATAACTTTCTTTTGTTTTGTCTCCGCTTGGTTTAAAGTAACCCTTATCCTCCCAATTTTTATAGATTTCGTCTTCAAATTTATCTGGCTCATATTTGCCATCTAAATTGTGATTGCATTTTTCGCACATACTTTTTCCTCCTTTTAATTTTAGGCTATACACTTTATTGAGATATTGTAACCAATCAATCCCTACAAAAAAATCGTCCTATTACATAGGACGATTTTTACCGTGTTACCACCTAAATTTATTAATTAAATAATTAACCTCATTATGCTATTAACGCTAGCTCACGCTTATACCTACTGTTGTTTCAATATAAGACCTAAAAAGTGAAATTTCGGATAAGCTTGTAATAAATAGGCTTTCAGCCTTTGACCTATTCTCTCTTAAATACATTTTTGTTATCTTACTTTGCTTTTTCAAACGGCTTTATTTTTTCAACTCTGCTTAATATAATATCATATTTTTTTGTTTAAAACAATAGTTTTTATTGGTTTTGTTAAAATTAATCTTCTCCGAGGTATTTAGCTAATTTTTCTGTATCCATTCCTACCACATTATTGTATGAGCCTTCTATTTTATCTATAAATTTGCCACCTATTCCTTGTATTGCATAACTTCCTGCTTTGTCTAATGGTTCTCCTGTTTTAACATATTCTTTTATTTCTTTTTCTGTCATTTTACACATTTCTTCTTTTAGATTTTTGTATTTAATCTCTGCAAGTTCTTTTGTATCTTCAATACCACTGAAAGCATTTTCAATAGCATATTCGCCAGATACATCTTCAAATGTAATGACTGTACCATATTCATAAATATTTTTTTCTTTTAATGGTAATGGTTTATAGTTTTCATCAAGTTCTGGTTGTTCAATATGTTTAAAATTAATTAAGTACAAATTAATAAATATATTTTCCTTTTTTATAACATCATTAATAATTACTGCATTTTTATGGCGATTATCATTAGGATTTAAATTATCATTATTCTTTTTTGATTTAACGACATAATCTTCAAAACTACCTATCTCATTATCTAAAGCCAAAAGTCTTTGATATTCTTTCTCATAGTTTTTTAACTGAAGTTTTTCAACAAGATTATAAATATTTTTAAATTCAACATTTGTCATGCTTCATCCTCTTTTCATTAATTATATATCTTTAAATAATTAATATGGATTTATTTAGTTAATTGTACCATATAAATTTATACATTGAAACAAATTACTATAAATTTGCTATAAAAGTCTTAACATTTTTATAAATAGATGTATTTGCAACCTTATCACAAAAATACACACATAGACCAAATTCTATAGCTGACAATAAAACTACAATATTGTTAGCAAATCCCAAACTAATCATAGAAATAGACATATCGCTGGGAATTCCACTTACATTACTAATATAATTAGCAACATTAAAATTAAATTCAATTAAATATGTTATTCCAATTATAATTGGAAGACACAATAACGATAATACTATTGATTTCAAAACAATAGAAACATAATCACTGAAATACATTTTATTTCAAATCCTTTCTTTAATTCATTGCAATAGGTTGTACTTCTTGTTTTTTCATTAGGTAGTTATTATTCAATTCTAATTTTTCTGTTTTTGTTTCTTTAATTAGTTTTCTTCTTCTAGTGCCATCATCATTATATTCATATTGAATAGAAGTTTCTCCATTCACTATTAACTTGGTTAGTCTTGAGCCTCTCCATGTAAAGTTCATCTTTTCTACTTGAGTTGATGAATTATAAATTCTTTTTACATATAAAGGATTAGTTTCTTCATACTCAAGAACATCTGTTCCAACTTTTTCTAACCGATCTTTATATAGAGTTCCATATGTAAATGTGGTAGTGGTTGGTGTAACTGTAGAAGAATTTTTATAGTATTTAACCGTTTTAATATTTCCATTATTATCATATTCATAGACATATCTTTGTAATGAAGTAGGTAATCTTTCTTGTGATAAGAAACCTCTTGCGTCGTATTCAAAAGTATGGTTTGTCACCGACATACCTAAACTTTTTCTTGTTACTCTTCCTAATTCGTCAAATACATATGAAGTAGTGGTTTGCTTTCCGCCATAGGTATCTACTTCTTTTGAAATAATGCCACTTGTTCTAGTTTCGGTACTTCCATTTTCTGTTACTGCACGATCTTCATACGTATAAGTTTTCTTTAAGACTACGCTTCCATTATCTTCTATTTCTGTGCTTAATACTCTTCCTAATCGATCAGTTTCTGTTGTTTCTCTGATTCTTTTTAACAATGTTTCATAAGTATTTGGCGAGCCTTCTCCATAAAGCAAATTAGCTAATAATAAACAATTAGTGTTTTTTACTAGTGTGATATTTAATTTTGAATACAAAGAATTCGATTGAAGAGTTACATAATGATCATTATTAATATATATATGCAAACGAATTAGGCCATTTTCCCGTACAAAACCAAGTTGAAATTTATTCCAAGTACCTTTGGCTATTGTATGATAAGCACTAGAGTCATTTGAGTTACCGAAATTATAGTACACATAGTATTGGTTTACATTTGCCGTATCTTTTACTAAAGAAATTTCTAATCCTTCGGTAGATAGAATACTGATCTTATTAGATGATTCATTATTTAAAACTTTAAAATCAAAAAGGATATTGGCCTTTCCTGATTCAAAAGGAAAATCTATAGTTTTACATAATGTGCATTTCCCCGCATCAAATACTTCTTGTCTTAAAGTTTCATCATAAGAATAATAACTATTATTTGCTTTATAATACTCTTCTTTTGGAGTAAGCTTTACATCACGATTTCCTTTTACTGAAGTGACACTACCACTCAATGGGAAATAATCCCAGTTTGTTAAGCCACTCGTTTCTTTAATTCCTAAAACAGTGTGTTTGGTTTGTACAGCCTCTTGTTTCCAAGTTTTCCATTCTTTTTCCACTGCAATTAAATGATAAAATACACCTTGGATATATTGTTGAACTGTATTCGTTTCAATATCATCATTTTCAGCAATTAATCCAGTATATCCGCCTAAAGCTTTTGTTTTACCTTGTAATTCACTAGAACGTGGCGCGTAAACAATTTCAATGTTTTGATTGAAATATATTTCACTATCAATCGTTTTAGTTACATTTTTATCATTAATAAAAAGAATAAAATGGGTTTTATGCTCTTGAGGTTCCACTTTCACTTTTAAGCCAATAAAATTCCATTCATCATCTTTATATACTGCCGAAGATTGAATTAATAAGTTGGAAGAAACTACGTTATTTCCATTAATCGTATTGTCAAACAAATAGATAACATTTTCTTTTTTTTCGATTGTAAAAAATCTAGAATTTGTTGATTTAATTCCAAATATTGTTTCATATTGAGTTGAATTATCATTACTTTGGGTTTGTTCTTCCTTAAAGGGCGTATGATAAAAAGTTCCAGCAAATATTGCTCTTTTATTATTTCCTGGTACGGAATAGTAAAGAGATCTTTCAGCAATTGTTTTCATTGAAGCATAAGGGATTCTGCCATCGTAATATGTAAATATCTCATTACTAATGATGTTATTAATTTTATCTATTGAGCCATCTTCTTTTTCTTTAACTAAATAAGAATAATGTCCATTCGTATTCGGTATTTCTATGCTAAAGAACGTACTAAAAAATTCTTGAAATGCACCTTTTATAACTGCATTAGGTGATCTTCTCGTTGCTTCATCATATTGACTCTTATATTCAAAACTATGTTCACCATTCGGTGTCATTCTTGAAACTACATAGCCTTCTTTATTCTCTTTTCTTATAATATCAATCGTTTCACCTTGAGTAATTTGGATTTTGGAAATATCGTCTTCGGGTGTATAGCTATAAACTTTTATGAGTTTGTTATTCGTTCCATAAACATGCGTTAGTCTTTCTTTCCCATCATAAGTGAATTTATACTCTCGCTGTGTTCTAGTTTCGCCTCTTTTATCACCTTCTACATACAATAGTTGCCCATTTTCGTTATAAGTATAGCTTTCAATGTAATTGTTATCGCCATAAATTTTATAACTAATTCGTCCTGTTTTAGGTTGATTCTCTACACCATCATTTTCATAGGCATATAATTCTACTTGTGTATTCGCGTCATCTACATAAATATAATCAGGTAATCCATAATTATTATAGTCAAATTCGATTTGACTTCCATTTCCACTTACAACTTTTTGAATTTGGCGATTAGCGTTATAAGTAATATTTTGTTCTCTTAAAGTTGTTCCATCTTTACTCTCTTTTACTTTAATTAAGTCATGATAGGCATTATATCCATATTCTTCTTTTTTGGATAATGGGTCTAAATAACTTTTTAAGGAATTAGAATTAACTTCAATGACTTCTACACTTGTTTGATCTCTTGTATCAATTTCTGTTGTTGTTTTTGTTGTTATTGTCCCATAGTTATAACTTATGGTTCTTTTACTAACAGAATAAACATTTACGCATTGTATTCGTTGTGAAATAATTTCGCCATCTTCATCATATTCCATTTCTATGGTATTACCAAAAATATCAACACTTTTAGTTGGTTGATTTTTATCGTTATATTCTTCTACAAGATCACCACTGAAACTTGAAGAAGTTAATGATAAAAGGCGATTACTTTGATCCATTGTAGTTCTTACTTCTTCATTTCCTGTTTGAACTTTTCTTACCGCACCATGATATCCATAGGTAATTCTTTTTCCCACTCCGATTTCATATAAACCAAGCTCTTTCATATAAAAATTTTGGTTTTTACTGAAAGAAACTGCTACTTTGATTTTACTAAACTCTCCTGGTGCTTCTACTGAAAGAGTGAAAAATGTTAGTTTTCCCTGCACTGCTGCTCCTGATTTATAATAATTTCCAATGCATTGGTTTAGTTCATCATAAAAGTAAACGTCCAAGGTTATTGTAAAGCCTATTGTACCATTTTTATATCCTAATAATACTGCAGTAAAAGGATCTCCTTTATGTCCTGATTTACTAATTGTTTGAGAAATGCTTGCAATCGACTTTCCTGCTAAAGGTGTTAAACAGCACCATTCACCAGCAAACTTATTATCCAATATAGATGTAGTTACTAAAGTATCAAGAAATGTTGCATTTCCGTCTACATCATATTTCAATAAACCTGACGAAAAATTACCATTTTCTAATAGATTTTCGCTTAGTGTTTTATGACTAAATATTTGTAGCGTTCTTGAAGTTTCAACTTCTCTGTTCCACTGATCGTATTGATGAGTTCTTACCCATCCATTTTCATTAACTTCATATTCTAAAAGATTTTTAACATTATAACCATATTCTGTTTTCTTACCCTCTGCATTTGTTAAAATACTTTTTAATGTTTCTTTTGTAATGCTCTGAGTACCTATAAAAACATTATTGACATAACTACTTATCGTTTTTGTTTGACCTGAGGTTGTAATAACGAGCTTTTTATGGAATAAAACATCTTCAATGGTTATCGTTGAAGTTGTTCGTGTGAAAGTATATTTTTCTAGAGTTGTACTACCTTCTTTATACTCTATTTGGGACAAATAATTATTAGAGTCATAAGTTAAAAACACTTGGTAATTAATTCGATTACTTCCATTCGTAATTTGTTTTATATCAATCCGTTCCGCCTTAAAACAATTAGACGCTGTTGATATAAATTCCATTGCGCAATCATTATTAGTGTACCGAAAAACTTTTTTAGAAACTTTTCTAAAAACAAAATAGCTACCATCATTTCCAAGATACTGGTTTAAAAAGAATGACTCAGATTCAAATAACGAATAACCTCCTTGCTGATTCACTATTTTATAATCAACAATTTCGTCATATAATGTCTCTCCAGTTTGTTCACAAATCATTATTGTCGGTGTATCTTCATTTTTGATAAATACTCTTTTATTACCCAAGCAATCAATTACATTAAATTGTGTATCGTCCACATCTTGGAATGTTAAACTGTGTGAAAAGGTTCCACCTTTGCCTAAGTTTATACTATCATCAATTCTATCACTATCGAGATTATAAAGTAGTGTTAAACCAAATGGTTTCTTTCCTACTGTCTGTGGTAAAGGAATAGTTAAATACGATGTTAAATCCTTCGTATTTAAAGAATAAACTTCCTATTTTTAAATTAAGATATTTTTTTCCAAATATGATTGAGCTCATTTGAATACTCCCCCTTATATTTTTATAGTAACATACAAATATAAAAAGAAAAGCATTATTTTTAACATATTATTAAAAATATTAGACACATCACCTATAATGTAAAAAATACACTTTATTTAATAGCTAAATATACCTAATTCATATACGTAGTCTATTGCTATTTTACAAGTTTATGTTAATTATTTTAGTTTTCATTCACTTTTTTCATCATTAGTTTAATAATTTTCTTGATCTGTTTTTTTGAATAATTACCTACATAAACATATTTAGAATCGCCATTTTTCAAATAAATCTATAAATATTTATTAAACTTAAGCTTATAAAGATCAATTTAATTTTTTTCTTCTTTTTCTTCCATAGCAAATCTAGCAACAGAAAAGTCCTTCACTAACTTTTCAACATCAAAGTTTGCACTATTATTTTCTTGACACATATGCAATAAATCAACAAGTAGCTTTCTAACCGTTCTTTTTGTCATAGAATATAATCCGAAACGATGTTTTTTTCCTTTTTTGTCAATGATAACTAAATACGCTATTGGTCTTGATATTGCCACAAATTGCCCTTTGGAATTTCTTTGAAGCGCTACAATTGATACATCGGCAATATCAGAATAATAAACTGATGTAGGATACTGAAGTTTTTCTCTACTATTTTTTAAATCACCTCTAATGCATATGCCTTGAGGATTTAATTGAATGTTTCCTATTATTAACACAAGTTCCCCATAAATAGTAAATGGAATTGCTAAATATAGTACAATTGTTGCAAAAATTAAAGCACTCGAATTGTCAGTTGATCCTGCGGTTATTAATGTTTTTGTTAAATCAATACAAAAATATATATCGAGTATTAAACAAGAAATAAGAAACGCATTAAGAAATAAATAAACTATTGATAATCTATAATAATACTTCTTTTTCATTTTATCCCCTCTATATTTTTATATTATCATATAAATATCTCTAAAAAAGCATTATTTTTAATATATTCATTAAAAAATACTAGACACTTGATAGAATATGTAAAAAATAATCCAAGATTACTATTCATAGCTCATTTTTTATAATCAACATATTTCTTTCTTTTTTATTTGCTTTTTTCTTCTTTTTCTTGAACTATGGTACAATAAAAAAAGCGAGGTGTTTTTTATGAAATATCAAGTGGGTCACTTACTTTATATTGTTAAAGAAATGAAAGAAAGATATATCGGTTCTTATGTTCATCGTTTTCAAGAATATTCTAAAACCGATTATTTTTTAAGTTTTTCTAAAGCAAAAAATGAAAGACTTTTTATTTCTTTACAGTCTTCTCACCCTATGGTGGATATCGTTACGCATAACGCTTCTACTTTTAGTGCCTTAGGAACACCTTTATTTTTGCAATTAAGAAAAGAACTTGATCATGCTTTTTTAGAAGACGTTGAGGTTTGGAATCAAGACCGCATTTTAGCGTTACGTTTATCTTGCACAAATGAAATCTATCAAACCCATACTCGTTATTTAGTTATTGAATTAATTACCGGAAACGCGAATCTTTTATTTTTAGATGAAGATAAAACCATTTTAGCGCTTTATCGTAGCACTTCTATTGACGCGAATCGACCCTTATTAAAAGGAATTACTTATACGCTTCCAACGCAAAATGATACGTTTAAAAAGGAAATTGAAGTTCTTCCCTATTCTTTATCCAGTTTCTTTGATTTATATGAAAAAGAAGTGGAAGATAAAAGAAGAAAAGATCAATACGCTATCGTGATTAAAACAATTAAAAGTCAAAAAAAGGCATTGATGAAGAAAAAGAAAAACCAAATGACGGATTATCAAAATGCCTTAGGGGCAGAAAAATATAAAATGTATGGTGATTTACTCTTTACTTATTTATATACATTAAAAGATACGAGTAACGAAGTCGTTATTGAAGACGTCACCATTCCTTTAGATCCTTTAAAGAGTTTAAAAGATAATGCCGTAAATTATTATAAAAAATATCAAAAATCCAAAAGTGCTTTAGAGCATCTTACTATCCAAATAAAAGAAACCGATGAAGATATCACTTATTTTACCCTATTAGAAGAACAATGGAATCACGCAAGCGAAAAAGAACTTCAAGAAATGTATATTGAATTAGTGGATAATAACTATATCAAAGTGAAAAAAGGTAAGGTAAAAAAAGAAAAGAAAGCCTTTGAACCTTATTTCACTTCTTACCATCAAGTGAAAATTGGTTATGGAAAAAATAATCTTCAAAACGATTATTTAACTTTCCATCTAAGTAAGAAAAAAGGTTATTTCTTACATGTTAAAGATCATCCAGGTTCTCATGTGGTCATTTTTGATGAACATCCTACGAAAGAAGTTATCGAATATGCCGCTTCTATTGCGCTTTATCTCGGTGGTTTTTTAGATGGTGATGTCATTTATACCCCATTAAATGAAGTCATGAAGACAACAAAAAAAGGTTTAGTACAATTAAAGAAATACCAAACCTTACACATTTCTTCTTTACCAAAAGATTTCTCACTTTAGTTCTTCGTTTTCTAAAAAGTCTTCGCCTTTAATGACTTCTTCCGTACTTAAGCCAAAGAAGTTTTGTTGGCGTAGCACTTCATAAGCGACTAAAGAAACACAATTCGATAAATTTAAACTTCTTGCACTCGGCACCATAGGAATTCGTAAACAACGATCCATGTGGGCTCTTAGTATATCATGAGGAATGCCAGTAGATTCTCTTCCAAACATGATATAGTAATCATGACCGATTCTAGAAAAATCTTGATGGGAATAGACTTTTTTCCCATACCTTGTAATATAATAAATATCGGCATTGGGATGTTGGTTTAAAAAGTCATCCATATTCTCATAAAGCGTATAGGATAACCCTTCAATATAATCCATGCCGGCTCTTTTTAACGATTTATCATCGATAGAAAAAACTAAAGGACCAATAATATGTAAAGAAGCACCAATGGCTTTCGCAGTGCGCATAATATTACCGGTATTCGCAGGTTTTTCTGGTTGATATAAAATGATATGGAGCATGATTCAACACCTCTATATCACTATAGCATAACTCCATAAGGAAGTGAAAATATGATTGAAGAAATTGAAAATATCCTGCATCAAAAAGTCGAAACTATCGAGCCTCTTTTTGTTGGTTTAAGTAATGACCATGTTTTAATCAATCATACTTTCTTTGTTCGTATTGAAAAAAAGAATGGAAGAAAAGATGTTACACCTAAAGAAGAAGCCTGGATAGAAGAAAAATATGGAAATCTATTTCATCCTTCTTTTCCTACTCTCTTTTTTGATGTGGATAAAAATATAAAAATCTCATTATATCAACCGCATTTTGAGGAATTTTCTTCTTTAAATGCTACAAAAGAACAGCTAAAGCAAATCGCTACTCTTTTAAAAAGACTACATGCACTGAAAGAAGGTAAAGACCATCTATCTTCTTTTGAACCTTTAAAACGAATGCACTACTATCGAAACGAAGCACAAGTTGAACCGCATCCTTTAGAAAAAGATATTGAAGAAAATTATACAAAATATGATCAAGATCTCGTTATATGTCATCATGATGTAGTGCCTGGTAATCTATTAATAAAGGATGGTCATATTGAACTCATCGATTTTGAATATGTAGGACTCGATGACCCTTATTTTGATTTAGCGTCTTTTATTAGTGAAAATAATATCCGTGACCAACAAATGATTTTCTTTTTCTTAGCATCTTACTTTTTAAGAAAGCCCCAAGAAAAAGAAATTGAAAAGTTTGCTTATTATTTAAAGCTCAATGATTTATTATGGTATTATTGGGCGTTGATGATGGAAAGAAAAACGCATCAAGAAGTTTATCAAGAAATCGCTAAAGAAAAAGAAGAACATTTACGTTCTCCTTTTCTATAAGCCACAATTTTCTCCCGTAGACGAA
>ENA-OOSI01000618-OOSI01000618.1-human-gut-metagenome-genome-assembly--contig:-NODE-618-length-10258-cov-2.466235_pt1 | contig 10258 bp, 13 predicted proteins | sample MGYA00241171_ERZ501200 | MGnify/ENA primary metagenome ERZ501200 (study PRJEB25962, sample SAMEA2042554) | human gut metagenome | biome: human gut; feature: human-associated habitat; material: faeces...
CGCCCAACAGGTTCGTTCATCTTCCTCGGCCCCACCGGGGTGGGCAAGACCGAGCTTTGCAAGACCCTCGCCGCCTCTATGTTCGGCGATGAGAATGCGATGATAAGGCTCGATATGTCCGAATATATGGAGAAGCACACCGTTTCAAGGCTCGTCGGCTCGCCTCCTGGCTATGTTGGCTACGAGGAGGGCGGCCAGCTCACCGAAAAGGTACGCCGCAGACCATACTCCGTCGTGCTCTTTGATGAGATAGAGAAGGCTCATCCCGATGTGTTCAATATGCTGCTCCAAATCCTTGAGGACGGCATTTTGACCGATTCACAGGGCAGACGCGTCGATTTCAGAAACTGCATCATCATAATGACTTCAAACGTCGGTGCAAAGCTGATAGCCAAGAGCGGCGCAGGCACTTTGGGCTTCGCCCCCTCGAGCGGCGAAACGGCGGATGACAAAAAGATCCGCGAAGCCGTCATGGGCGAGCTCAAGAACGTGTTCAGACCCGAATTTCTCAACAGGGTCGACGATATAATCGTGTTCCGTCAGCTCACACAGACCGATATCGACGAGATCGCGCGCAGGATGCTTGCGGGTCTCTCAAAGCGTATCGCCGAGCTTGACCTCAAGGTGGAGTTTGCCGAGAGCGCCGTCAGCGAGATAGGCAAGGAGGGCTTCGACCCCGTATACGGGGCAAGGCCGCTCAGGCGCGCCATCCAGCAGCGTATCGAGGATAAGCTTTCCGAGCAGATGCTTGAGGGCAGATTCAGCCCCGATAAAAAATATGTCTGCGAATACTCGGGCGGTGACTTTGTCTTTGAGACAAAAGAATGATGAGCAATTAAAGGGGCGGAGCCGCAAATACGGCTTCGCCCCGATCCGTCGCAAAATGTCCGTCGAATAATATTACCTCAGCTCGGCGATCATAGAAACAATCTTTTTTCAAAAAATTACGATTTTTTTAAAAAATCACTTGACGAAACGCTTTTTTTGTGCTATATTAATCGAGCGTTCCGTGCTGGTGTAGCTCAGTTGGTAGAGCAGCTGATTTGTAATCAGCAGGTCGGGGGTTCGAGTCCGTCCACCAGCTCCACCCACGAGATAACGCAACTGAATATTCGGAAGAGTTCCCGAGCGGCCAAAGGGAGCAGACTGTAAATCTGCCGTCATCGACTTCGGTGGTTCGAATCCACCCTCTTCCACCACGATCCTACTTTGGTTTTAATATCAGGGTAGGATCTGTTTTTTATTTACAAAAAAGGTTCGGCCATTTTGGCGTTTTTCTATTCTATTTGTTTAACAAATCCATAACTCTTTTTGATATAGCCCTTGGATTCATAAAAAAGGTGAGCGCCCTCCCTCGGCAAGCCGCTGTTCAGTGACACCAAGCCTATATCGTTGCTTCTGCAATAGTTTTCGACTAAATTCAGCAGCTTGGTGCCGACTCTCATGAGTATCAAAGTCATGGCTTCGTGCGTTTTGTTTCTCTGAGAATTCATTTATTTCCTTAATTTCACATAGTTTCTGAAATTCAACTTTCTAAGGCTTTTTATTGATTTATAATTCAAGATAAAGTGGACATGATTTCGGCTGAGTGTTGCACAATTTTTGCATTATACATTTCAGCTATACATAGCATTCGAACTCTTCCGAATCCTTCAGCAAGTCTTTTGCGTCAGCAAAGTCAGTTTCCGTGCAAATTATATTGTTCGAATCACAGTATGCAAAGACTATTTGCATGTTAATCCACAAATCGACGAGATGGTTCTTTAAATCCCGTGTGTCCATCTGATACTTTTCTTTAACAAAATCCTCAAAGGCATATCCCTCTCTTGCAGCGATTTCCCTCGTTTTGGAACAAATGGCATTCACAAATCTATCTGTATGTTCATTAGTTTCCACTGCGGAATTTTCAAGCAAATAGTTATAATACTCTTCCACTAAGCGGTGCGCTACAATCTCCGTAACTATGCTGTATTTAAACTTTGAAACCGAGTCGCAATTAAATATAGCTACATCTTTGTCAGTAATATTTGGGGGATCTGTTTCAACATCAACTGCAGAAAACCTAGCCACGATAACGGACTCAAGTTCTTTTTCTGATAATTCAAAAACCGATTCTTCTATGGTAATGGAATTCAAATTGCACAATCCAACCATTGTCGTTTTTTCAATAGAATCTGAATTGACATGGCATCCTGCAAAAAGTGATAAGGCAACCAAAATTGCAAGAAAAAAGGTTGTTTTTTTCACGCTCTCGCTCCTTTGCAGGTATATATTTAATGTCGGGAGAATGACAAGTCGTTCCCCCGGACTTTTCGTATGTTTTAGACTAGCCTATTAGATGTGGCAATTCGATACGCACTGGATGCCCCAGTAGTTGGCATAGTTAAGAGACCACGATCCGAAAGGAATGCTGTTTTGACGGATACAAATCTTGTATACAGAATTGTTGCATCCCAAATTAAGTGTCTTGCCGTTAGATCCAGTGGTAATGTCACCTTCCCACAGCCAACGTCCGCTGTATTGCGCATAGTTACATGGAAACTGGTAGATTTTTCGCTTGCGTTGTTGGGGTTAATCAAGTATGTGTAAGAATGAATCTTGATATTTGCATTTTTGCTGGTATTGCTGAGCCAAACAGTAGTGTATCCGGAATTACCCGAGTTGGGCACTTTACCTGTGCGCCATGTAGCTGCTGAGGCCGAAATACACATAATGGAGAAGCAGGTGATAACTACAAGAAGTATCGAGGTGATTTTTACTATTGTTTTACGTTTTGACATAAATTTTTGTTCCTTTCTTAAATTAAACATGAAACGATTCATTCAATTGCTTTATTAGATTAACTGTATTTGTTATATCCGCCGATAGCCTACCAGACTGCCTTCAGTAGAGGTGTCTGTTTCCATATTTCCGGAACCTCCCAATCATAGTTTTTACGGGTACTTGGACTTTGCTCTACTTACCCCGCAACGTCGCTTCTTGTTGTTTACATTAGGTTCACCTCCATTCTTGTTGCTTTTACTCTTCAAGTTGCGCATTGAATAGGCTTTCAGACAGAATTCTTGGTTTTAGTTAATTTTTGGCAGTCTTTGAATTACTTTCTGAGTGGTTTGTGCATCAGAAGTATCAGGAAGCGGAATTGTCCACTCCGTCAATTCCTTTCTGTATCCGCAGTTACATGTATATATGACTACAATATTTCCTCCGGAATAGTACCAATTCTTTCCGAATCCCATGTTGCGAGTGTGCTCATGAACCTTATACTGAATAACTGAAGGGACAGTATACTTTTTAGTTATATAGCCTGTAACACCAGGACCTTGGTAAACGGAAGCTTTCGGTATTTTCCATGATACGGTTTTAGTGCTTTTCACTTTTGCGGCGACTATTACACCATTTTCGGAATTACAGACGCTGTTTTCAGCTTTTTTTACAGATGCAACCCAGTTTTCTAAACTGCTGGTATCAACAGAGACGGTGATATATTTATATATTACATCGTTTTCGGTAACAGTCGTTTTCGAGTAGGCGTTGCCGCCTCTAGTGTTAGCTGTAGTGCCGGCGTTTGACGACGAATTGTTTGTAGTAACATTATTGTTCTGCTTAACGCAATAGGAAAGAGATACCCAGCCGCTACGATACCCGTTTGTGCACTTAATGCTTGATGTATAACCCCATCCTCCGCTTGCTTTTGAGACTGAAAATGTTACGCCTTTAGCCGCTGAGCCGACAACATAATATCCAGTTCCGGCGCTGGCTCGAACATTAATACCGCTGTTGGCATTGACTTTGTAAGTTCCTATGGTCGAATTTGGTGTTGATATATTCGAGGATGTAGATTTGCTTGACGAACTATTTTTTGAGCAGTAATCAAGACACATCCATCCGCTTTTATAACCATTTGTACACTTAATACTTGTCGTATATCCCCAGGAGCCGCTTGTTCGACTGACAGAGAAACTGATTCCCCTTGAAGCTGCACCAACTCTAGAATACCCTGTTCCTGCACCGCTTCTGACATTGATTCCGTTGCTTGCCGCAACGGTATATGTGCCTGTTGAATATGTTGCCGCATTTGCAGCAATTGAGAAAGCGCTGAGCATCGTGATAAGAAAGAGAAAAACAGAAACCGCTTTTTTTACATTGACGAGCTTATTCATAATGATTACTCCGTTCTGAATTTGTTGATGAATAGGAATTTTTAATCAACCATCCTAGGGCGATCTCTTATATTATTCATCAGATTACACCTCACAAGACTTATCTGTTATGCGACGAAATTGCCGTATTCAATTACAGAGTCTAAAACACAGGTTATTCTTTCACGGGCTGCGTCCACTTTTCGAATCGAGAGCTGAACTCGGTCTCCCTTCATGCCGTTGCCATAGTAAAAAACAACTTTCCCGCTTTCGTCGTCTCTTACATAACATCCGTATGGATTACATCCGACAACCGTCCCGATGATAGTGTTATATTTTTTGAAGTTTCCCATGATTAAAACCCCTTTCTGTCGTTCTTATTTGTTAAGTCGTCGGTCATTTCATTTTCCCAACAAATGAAATGAAAATTATATATTTTACATGAGATTCTTCTCTTTTCAAAAACAGCAAGTCTTTGGAGCAAGCAATTTCGTTGTTTGGAGAATGCATGGTATCTTTGTGTGCAGCACATCCAATTGCTTTTTGACATTAGTTGGCCGCTTTGCAAACAAAAAACTGGTTGGCGTTTTACTGCCAACCAGTTTCAGCTTGTAGAAAAACCCTAAAGCTCAAGAGAGTTTTAGGGTTTTAAGATTGAAATAGAATAAAAAATTGAAAAACAAAGAAAAATCGGGAGAAGGCACAGGGGTATTCAGCCTTTTCCACCTGTATACTGCATATTTTTCAGGTTCATGGCAGCAAATTTAAGCCTGACCCAGTTAGTGACTTGGGTCAAGCCTCTGTACGGAGTATATCGCATTGCGTGTTTTTCTTTCGCGTCTGCAAATACCCTTTCAATAGTTTCCTTTCGTCGCTCGTAAAGCTCCCTGTACTCCGGCGTATGACGAATGTCTTCGACGGTTTCGAGATAATCCGACCAAATGTGCTTTGTTACCGTTTTCTCATACCTGCTGTTTTCCGTACACTTGTATCTTGACGGGCAGCTTTCGCATATATATGTTTTGCTCTTGAACTCTCGGTATCCTTCTTTGTTTGTAGTTGCATAACTTAAAACTTGATTTTCGGGGCAGATAACGCAATCAAAATATTCATCATAAGCATACTCATACGGTGGAAAGAAGTCTTTTTTGCCCATGGGCCTTTTGTACGGTAATACTGGTATTCTGCTGTCGTCAAGTATTCGTTTGCTTATCCAAGGCGTTTTGTATCCCGCGTCGGCTACTACGGCTTAAATTTCGGGATTTCTGTCTGTCAGTCTGTCATACAATCCGTCGAATGCTACACTGTCATGAACATTGCCCGGGTTTACCGTAACGTCCATTACATATTCGTTTTTGTCACAGCCCGTCTGCGCCGTATATGCAAAGCATTTCTTATGTTCTCCCTTGTGGAGCACTCCGCTTTCGGGGTCTGTTGTTGATTCATTTATCGCCTTTTCTTCTTTTGCTTTTGTTTTATCAAACGGCTTTTTTCCTTGGTCTTCTCTGTCTTCGTTGATTTCTTCCATCAACTGTTCTTCGTATATTTTTGCTGCCTGCGGTACCGCCTTTTTGACCGCCTTTTTCATGTTGGCGTTTGCCTTAACGTGTGTTCCGTCTATGAATACCGCCTCAGGAGATAAATAGCCTGCTTTGGATATTTCTTTCAATATCCAATAGAATATTTTTTCTATTGTTTGCTCAATATATCGGTGCTTGAAGTTGTAGCTGATTGTTGAAAAATGTGGTATCGGCTCATTCATCAAATACCCCAAAAATCACCTGTATGCTACGTTCATTTTGATTTCTTCTGAGTGACGGCAATCCGTACAAATGCTGTATCAGCACCATCTTGAATATTACTACCGGGTCTATGCTCGGTCTGCCGTTATCTGCGCAATACAAGTTTTCCACTATTTCATATATGTGAGTGAAATCTATCGCACTGTCTATTTTCCTTAACAAATGGTCTGCCGGTACGAACTCTTCTATGCTGAATATTTCTACCTGTTCGCGGTTTTCTCTCTGTTTTACTATCACTTTAATCACCGCTTTTATTAACCACATATATGCGAAAAAGCCCAGCTCTTGCTGGACTTTTTCGACAGACTGAACGGGCGGTCAATGACCACCCGTTTTTTATTTGAAAGTCAAACTATCACTGCGTCTGTTATACAACTTCGGCAATCGCCTTAAACATGCCGCCCAAAATCGAAAGGCCCAAAATGATCGCCGATATGATGAGCTTAGCCTTGCAGATGTTTGATCTGAGGGGATTTGTTTTATCAACCGCATAAATGATCGCAAATATCCACCCTATAAAAGGTATAGCGCAGATTATTTCCCACCACAAAACAGTCGATACACTGGGCAGCGGCACAGTCTTGGTGGGATTCTGATTTACATAATAATACGGCTGCTGCTGATTTTGCGGCTGATAATTCGACTGTTGATAACTCTGCTGATATGTTTCCTGCGTCTCCGGCTGCACCGGGCCGCCGCACTCCCTACAGAATTTCATGCTCTCCGTAATCTCGCTGCCGCAATTTTTACATACCATAAATTTTCCTCCTTGATTTTTTATTTATGCGCTGTTTAATACAGAATCCTGCCATACTGAACAGCTTTTATAAACAAAGGCAAAAAGCCTTAAGCCCATTAAATCCAACGGTTGACTCGATGTGTCACCACTCGCGAATTACCGGTATGCTATCATCAATGCAGTAATCCATTGAACTGTAGCACCCAAAAACCTTTGTACCGCCATCTGTACAAATCAGATAATAAGGATGTTTTAGCTTCTCCGAATCGGCTGTTGAAGAGTATTGCATGCCATTTTTAAATGTAAGCTTTTCAAACACCCGATCATCCTCATCCACTTCTTTACTCACGCCTATGCAAACGGTTTCAATTATTATATATTCCACACTGTCACGTCTTGAGAGGCGGTTTAACATATGCGAACCCGCAATAATAACAGAAGGAATACAGGTAAATATCATTATTTTGCCAAATTGTTCTTTCATAAAATAAAAAGAACCGCACAATACAAGTACCAATACAATCCCAAGCCGTCCTGCGATACTTATCAAATCGGAGTATAGTAACATATTATTAATCATTTTCTAGTCAGTAATGTCTTTGGGGCTTCTTTGGCGGCGTCTTTAACTTCGGCATTCTCCGCTTCGGATACCGCCGTTATGGTTCCCTTGGCGGCGGCGTTAACTTTGGCATCCTCCGACTCGGATGCCGCCGTTTTGTCAACTCCTGTAAAGCGTCCATATTGTCGATCATATATAGCCATGTTTCTAAACATCAAATCAAATTGTTTCCTGTTGAACACTGTTGTTATTTTTGAAAAAGATATTACGGCATATACTCTCATGACAAATGACGCATCTTTCTGAATCTCGTCAATTATGCCTCTGTTCGGCACAAAGCCAACCTGATGACCTTCTTTCTCGTTGTAATGAAACAGATAATAACCTCCGGCATATGTTCGGCAAAGCGAAACCTGATTTGTGTGATAAATCTCCTCCAAGAGCTTTGCATCAAAAAACTGACCCATTGTGTCAAGAAACTTAGGGCGCAAATTGTTCACAACAGTGCCGATTTCGTCGGCAAAACTCTGAGGGTTTGAAATCAGTGCGTTAAACTTACTTTTTGTTATCGGCTCACAATTCAAAATTCCTGACGGCAAAAGGGATTTGTTGATTTTATCCCCCTCGGCCATGCCTGTTGACGCCACATTATAAACAAGATAGTACCGGTTGCGGCGAATATAAGCGTAAATGCAGGGCAACAGGATTATCGGAAGAACTGCGGATTGCTTGTACTTTATTATCGCACAGGGAATATCCTCACCTTGAAGTGTTCGGACGGTTATCCCCTTGACGAATACGGTTTTGTCTTTTTTGAAAAACGATAAGATTATCCCCAAAATATTATATATCGATATGTAAAAGATGATATCTTCTGTGCCGCTATTCATAAGACTTGATATAACTATAAATATCACGATGTTCAGAAAAAACACTAAAAAGTAGACAAAACGATTCCTCGTCCTTCTCCAAAGCCAATCGCCTATCTTCTCGGAGAACTTTTTTTCGTTTGATTTGTTATTTTCCGTCATTCCGAACACGCCACGCTTTCCGAATTATAATCAGTTTCGTATGTCTCTCGTAAATAAAGACAAGAAATTTCAATATCGGTTCATATTTTGCAAAATTTTTTAAAATCAGTGAACCGTATTCTATGCGGCTTGTCTTTATCTATGAGGGCATTACTTAAATGTGCACCTCCCAACAATCAAATCAGGAGGAAAAAAATGAACAAAACTCTCAGAAAAATGCTATCGGCAACGCTGTCCGCAACAATGATTATTTGTATCATCACCATGTGCGGCGGCGCAATTATTACGACAGCAACGCAACCAACACAGTACAAGACAGGCGATATCATTAAATTTGGCTCTTATCCTCAAGGGCAAGTTACCGACGCTGAGCTTTTGCAAAAGCTGGATAATGTACAAAAGAACTGGGTCAGCTACGGCTACTATAGTGAAAACACCCCAGGCGACTGGATGCAGTATGCTGACATTGAGCTGAATGGCAGAAAATATCGTGCCGTGGAGTTTTCACAGTACCGACCTACAAAATCTGAAGCTGAATCATCGGCCGGCCATTCTGCTCAAGACGATAATGGATATAAAACTAATACTGTATATTACTTTATCTATGAGCCGCTAAACTGGATCATACTTGATCCCGCCGCTGGCCTAGTCCTTTGCGAGCCTATAGTAGATGCCCAGTCATACAACTACACTTACTACATGACCAAAGAAAAATCAGAGTGGAGCTGGACGGCATTAGAGTATTATTGGAGTGACGAAACTAAGAATTATGCAGTTAATGATTATACTGTAAGCTTTATTAGGAAATGGCTCAACGAAAATTTCTACAACACCGCTTTTAACGAAAAGCAGAGACAAGATGTTCGTTCACATGCGATTAACATTGTCGATTCATCAAACGACAATAACAGCAAAGTCATAAATGACAAGGTCTTCCTCCTCTCCGCCAAAGAAGTTGAAAATGACTACTACGGATTCTCAACCAACTATATTTACTCAACCACAACCAATCCAACTTGGTACACTGATTATTCACTGGTCCAAGGGCTGCCTGTAAACGAATCGTCGAAATATAGCTCCGCTGCAAGCTATAGTTGGTGGCTGTGTCCAGAACTTTCTACAACGATATACCTTCACGCTGGAAAAGTTGTTAATGTCTATACCATTGAGCCCCGCCATAACGATGGAAGAGATATTGACTGTAATATTCTTGAAATCGAAGGTGTTCGTCCGGCTATAACAATATCATCCTTGTCGGCCGGCACATTTATGCAAGAAGAAGAAAAGTATGACGATAATAATAGTTCCAGCGGATTATCTCTTAATACATCAAACGACCTTTTCACCGCAGTTCTTGTTATTTTCGTGACACTTATCATAGTCTGTCTGCTGCTGATCGTTCTTTATGTCGTTTCAAAAAAGGAAGCGTCAAACCCGAATAGCCGTCGCAGGCAATAAGCCAAAAAGGCAGAATTATTAAAACAGTTATAAGTCAAAAAAGACTGCTGCAAATGTTAGAAAGCATTTGCGGCAGTCTTTATTTATACCTTTTAATATTGACGATAATGCGGCCTTTTTTGCTCACGGCGGAGCAATCGGTGACTATGATACGGCCTTTGCGGCGAAAAACTATTTTATCCCCCTCGCCGATACGTTTGTCGGCTTTGAGGCATTCGCAATCATTAACAAAGACCAGCCCGTGCTCAATCGCGTCGCAGGCGGCGGTGCGGGAGACGGCAAAACCGTTTTTCACAACGCTGTCGAGCCTCATGGTGGAGACGGTGAAGCTGCCCTGCTCGGCGGAATCGGCGGAGCAGAGAGCGCGTACCTCGTCAGGCTCCGCGGGGCGTGCGGAGAGGGTGCCTCGCCCTGCCCTGTTTTGATATACGAAATATCCGTTACCCACTTCTGATTCGGCCGATCTGCGTGGAAATCCCTGTTCAGCAGATTTGGATATCTGTGCAGACAGTCCCCGTAATGCCGGTATT
>ENA-OOSI01000620-OOSI01000620.1-human-gut-metagenome-genome-assembly--contig:-NODE-620-length-10250-cov-2.637567_pt1 | contig 10250 bp, 10 predicted proteins | sample MGYA00241171_ERZ501200 | MGnify/ENA primary metagenome ERZ501200 (study PRJEB25962, sample SAMEA2042554) | human gut metagenome | biome: human gut; feature: human-associated habitat; material: faeces...
TGCTATATCAATATGATCATATCCTATGGATCTTGTAACAATATACTTCACTCCATAAGACGCAAAGGTTTCAAGCAGCTCCGCCGGCATTTCCGTAGTAATAATGGAAATACAAAAGGCATTTAATAAAATCGAACCAAGCACAATGCAAATTAAATATTCTATGCAAAATAGTATTGCACAAAAAAATAAATAATGGTACAATTAAGGAAACTTAAGAAAAGGGAAGAATAAAATGGAAGCACTAACAATAATTTACTTATTAGCATTCTTGGTGTTTGCCTTGGTTGGCTCAGCTTTCTTGCAAATTAGAATGGCTGGAATAAAAATTAAAGACTTTTGGGGTTTCATACAAGCAAACCAAATGCTAGATAAACTATACCGATTCTCAAAAAAATATGAAAGACTAAGCAGTCAAGATCAAATAATATTTTTAACAGAAGCTGAAAAAGTATTTAGTGCCTTTGACAAAGTACCAGATATATTATGGGAAGAGGAATATCAAAAATATATGGATGTACTAGATAAATATAAAGATATAAAAATGGTAAGATGGCAACAAAGCTAAAAATTGGTAAACAAAAACGTTTACTAATTTTTTTATATATGGTAAAATGTAATGGAAAGTGAAGGTGAAATCCATATGGCTTGGACTAAAGAACAAGAAAAAGCAATTTATAAAAAAGATGATAACATACTAGTTGCAGCAGCAGCAGGTAGTGGAAAAACAGCAGTATTAGTTGAAAGAATTATAAATAAAATTACAAATGAAAATGTAGATGTAGACAAGCTATTAGTAGTTACCTTTACGAATGCAGCAGCAACAGAAATGAGAGAACGTATATTAGATGCAATATATAAAAAATTAGAAGAAAATCCAGATGATTTAAGATTGCAAAGGCAGATTGTGTTACTTAACAAATCACATATTTCAACAATACACGCTTTTTGTTTAGAGGTTATAAAAAACAACTTTTATAAAACAAATATATCTCCAAACTTTAGATTAGCAAGCACTCCAGAAATCGAACTACTAAAAATGGAAACATTAGAAGAGGTTTTTGATACTTTGTATGAAGAAGAAAATGAAAAATTTAAAAAATTAATAGACGCATACTGTGGTTATAGAAGTGATGATAATTTAAAAGATATAGTAATGAAAATATATAAATATATACAAAGTATGCCATATCCAGAAGAATGGCTAAATGAACAGGTTGAAAAGTTTAACCTTAATATGGAACAAGATTTTTCAAACACACTATGGGGACAAACTATAATTAAAGAAGCAAAACAACAAATACTAGACTATATAAATTCTCTAAAAAGTATAAACCAAAAACTAAAACAAGAAATCGAACTAGAAAGATGGTATATACAAATTGCAGAAGATATAGATAAACTAGAGAAAATTTTAGAATTAGAAAAATGGGATGATATATATGAATATATGCAACAGCTATCATTTAATAATTGGCCACAAAAAAGGAACTTTACCTCAGAATTAAGAGATACGGCAAAAAATATAAGAGATAAAATGAGAGAGGGAGTAATAACAACAACATCTTCAATAAAAAACAAAATATTCATATATAAATCTTGCCAAGCAAATTCAGATATTTTGGAAATGTATGAGATGCTTAAAGAAATAAAAAAAATAGTACTTGAATTTGTGGAAAAATACAAAAAAGCAAAATTAGAAAAAAATATTATAGACTTTAACGACATTGAACATTTAGCACTCCAAATATTAGTACAAAAAGACCAGAAAGGAAAATATATACCAACAGAAGTTGCAAAGGAATATCAAGAAATGTTCGAAGAGGTTGCAATAGATGAATATCAAGACAGTAATGCAATACAAGAGGAAATTTTAAAACACGTTTCAAAAGGAAACAACATCTTTATGGTAGGAGATGTTAAACAAAGTATATATAAATTTAGACAAGCAAGACCAGAGATGTTTCTGGAAAAATACAATACATACAAAGAAAACAAAATTCAGTTGTTTGCAAATTTTAGAAGCAGAAAAAATATACTAGATTTCACAAATGTAATATTTAAAAACATTATGAGCAAAGATTTTGGAAGTATAGAGTACAATGAAAATGAGTTCTTAAATGAAGGATTGGTTTATGCAAAGACAGACAAAAAGATACTAGAAAAGGCAGAATTACATATAATAGATGGAAATAAAGAAGAAACATTTGAAGAAGAAAATAGTGAAGAGAATCAAGAAGAGGTACTAGAAAAAACAGAAATAGAAGCAAAATTTGTAGCAAAAAGAATACAGGAATTAATGAAAAAAGGTTATTACATATTTGATAAGAAACAAGGTTATAGAAAACTACAATGTAAAGATATTGTAATTTTACTTAGAAAAACTTCTAAAGTAGCACCAATATATGAAAAGGAATTAACAGATATAGGCTATCCAGTTTTTAGTGATATAGGAACAAATTATTTTGAAACAATAGAAATTCAAACAATAATGAGTTTACTTAAGATAATAAGCAATCCAGACAATGATATAGCACTTGTAACAATTCTAAGAAGTCCAATAGGAAACTTTACAGATAATGAACTGATTGAAATAAGGATGGAGGATAGAAATAAATCATTCTATGATACAATACTTTCAAGCAAAGTGCATAAAGAAAAAATAAATCAGTTTCTAGATTTAATAGAGGACTTTAGAGTAAAAGAGGAATACTTGAAATTAGATGAACTTATATGGTACATTTATGAAAAAACCGGATACTATAACTATGTAAGTTTAATGACAAATGGAAACATAAAAATAGCAAATTTAAGAATGCTTTTTGAAAAAGCAAAAGACTATGAACAAGGCAGTTTCAAAGGACTGTACAATTTTATTAGATTTATAGATAAAGTAACTAAAAGCGGTAGCGATATGGGTGCACCAAAGTTAATAGGAGAAAATGAAGATGTTATAAGAATAATGAGCATACATAAAAGTAAAGGACTAGAATTTCCAGTAGTATTCTTATGCGGAACAGGAAATTGGTTTAATCTTACAGACTTAAATGATAACATCCTAATTCATTATGAACTAGGACTAGGTCCAAAGTATATAAACTATGAAAGAAAAATAACATACAATACTTTAGCAAAAGAAGCAATAAGATGTGAATTGAGGCGAGAGCTAAAAGAAGAAGAAATGAGACTTTTATATGTATCATTAACAAGAGCGAGGGAAAAATTAATTATAACAGGAATAGATAAAAACTTAGAAAAATCAATTAAAAATAAAGAAGAAATATTACAAACTAATGGAGGAAAACCAACAAAAGCAATGCTTCAAAATGCTAAATCATTTTTAGATTGGATAGAAATAGTAAATTTATCAGATAGCCAAATGAAGAACTTAGTAAATGTTTATGAATACAAGAAAAATGAAAGATTTGAAACAGAAAAATGCAACAAAGAGGATGAAAAAACAAAAAGAGAAAAAAGAAAAATAAACCCTGAAATAGATAAAATATTAACTTGGGAATATCCAAACATAGAAGAAACAAAAATAGAAGGCAAAAGCTCTGTAAGCAAGATTGCAAAAAAAACAGAAGAACCAACAAAGGTAGAAATAAAAAAACCCAAATTTTTAGAAGGAGATTTACCTTTAAATAAAGCAGAAATAGGAACAACAGTACACTTAGTAATGCAAAAATTAGACTTTAAGCAAAACTACTCAATGAAAAAAATAGATGAGTTACTAGAAGAATTAGAACAAAAAGAAATAATCACAACAAAACAAAAACAAGCAGTACCAAAACAAGAAATATTAAAATTTACAAATAGTGATTTATTTAAAGAAATATCAGATGCAAAAGAAGTATATAAAGAGCAACCCTTCTACTTAAACATACCAGTAAAAGAACTATATAAAAGTAAGTCAAATGAAAATATATTAGTACAAGGAATAATAGACCTTTACTATATAACAAAAGAAGGACAAATTGTGCTAGTAGACTATAAAACAGACTTTGTACCAGAGAACAACGAGAACTATTTAAAAGAAAAATACACATCACAACTTAATTTATACAAAAGAGCAATAGAAAAGGCATTACATAGGCAAGTTAGCAAAACTTATATTTATTCAACATATTTAAATAAAAAAATACAACATACCTAAATAAAAAAATAATTATATACAAACTCCACTTTTTATGATAAAATATATCACAAAAGGTGGATTTTATATGGTAGCAGAAATTATAATTAATAGATTAGCCAAGGATTTAAATAGAATATTTGATTACCTTGTTCCAGAAGATATGGAAAAAGATATAAAAATTGGGGCAAGAGTTCTTGTACCTTTTGGTGCTAAGAATTCACTTGCTGAGGGATTTATTATTGGACTAAGGAAAACCTCAGAATTTGCAAATAAGGATATTATAAAAATTGAAGATTTTCCACTTAACAATGAAAATGTTGAACTCGCTAAACTTATGGCTAGGAGATATTTTTGTAATATTTCAGAGTGCATAAAATTGATGTTACCACCAGGAGAAAAAACTACAAATTTAGAAAAAAGAATAAAAGAAAAAACTGCTAATTTTGTATACTTGAAAAAAGATGAAGATGAGATAGAACTTGATATAGAAATTGGTAAATTAAAAAATGAAAAACAAATAAAAGTTGTAAGATTTTTAGAAAACAATGACGGAATATATAAGGCGGATTTAGAAACACTTATGGAGGTTTCAAGTACTGTCTTAAAAACACTTGAAAAGAATGGATATATAGAAATTATAGAACAAAAAATTGAAAGAAACCCATTTAAAGATAGAGAGATTAAAAGAGATAAGCCTTTACCTCTAACAGAAGAACAAAAGCAAGCGTTAAATAAAATTGATAACAGTAAATTTAATGAGTTCTTACTTTATGGAGTCACAGGCTCAGGAAAAACAGAGGTATATTTGCAACTAATTCAAAACGCGTTAAACAAGAAAAAAAAAGCTATAGTATTAGTACCAGAAATTTCTCTTACACCACAAATGGTGGATAGGTTTGCAAGTAGATTTGGAGATTGCATATGTGTATTACACAGTAAATTATCAACAGGTGAAAGAAATGACCAATGGAAAAATATCAAAGACCGGAAAATGCAAAATTGTAATAGGTGCAAGATCTGCAATATTTGCTCCAATAGATAATTTGGGAATAATAATAATAGATGAGGAACATGATACATCATATAAATCAGATACGACACCTAGATTCAATGCAAAAGACATTGCAAAATATTTAGCAAAAAAGTATGATATTCCATTAGTTCTAGGAAGTGCAACACCAGATGTTTTAACATATTACAATTCAAAAAACATTATTAAATTAACCAAAAGAGCAAACAATTCTAACTTGCCAGATATTGAAGTTGTAGATTTAAGACAAGAATTAGCAAACGGAAATCGTTCAATACTAAGTGAAAAGCTAAAAGAAGCAATAGAAAAAAATTTAAAAGATAAAAAGCAAACAATATTATTCTTAAACAGAAGAGGTTTTTCAACTTTTGTAATGTGTAGAGATTGTGGATATACAGCAAAATGTAAAAGATGCAATATTAGTCTAACTTATCATATAAAGGAGGATAAGTTAAAGTGCCATTATTGTGGTTATGAGATGAATAATATAAAAATATGCCCAAAATGTAAAAGTAAAAACATAAAACATTTTGGAAGTGGAACTCAAAAATTAGAAGAACTTATCCACGAAATGTATCCACAGGCAAGTACAATTAGAATGGATATAGACACAGTAAGCAAGAAGAATTCACATGAACAGATACTAAACAAATTTAAAAATGAAAATATAGATATACTAATAGGAACACAAATGGTAGTAAAAGGACATCATTTTCCAAAGGTAACACTAGTTGGAGTTATAGCAGCAGATGCGAGTCTAAATACGGGAGATTTTAGGTCAAACGAAAGAACCTTCGACATACTAGTACAAGTGGCGCGGAAGAGCGGGTAGAGAAACACTACCGGGAAAAGTAATAATACAAACATATTCACCAGAAAACTTTTGTATAAAATGTTCAAAAGAACAAAACTATGAAAAGTTCTATAAAACTGAAATTGAACTTAGAAAACAATTGAAATATCCACCATTTTGCGATATAATAATGTTTGGAATAAATTCTTCAGATAAAGAAGAAATAAAAAATGCATCAGAAAATTTATATAGATTACTTGAAAAATATGGGAAAGAACAAATGCAAATAATGCCACCATTACCAGCACCAATAGATAGGATAAAATATAGGTATAGATGGAGAATTATTGCAAAATGCAAATTAAATAATAAAATTATAGATATAATAAATGAAGCTTTAGAAGAATATTATGAGCAAAAATATAAGAAGACTAGAGTTATTGTGGATGTAAATCCTAATAATATGGCATAAAAGAAGGGAGAAAGGAATATGGCAATTCGAACAATTAGAACAGAAGGGGATGAAATTTTAAGAAAAAAATCTAAAAAAGTTGAAGTGATTGATGAAAAAATAAAAGAACTAATTCAAGATATGATAGAAACACTTCATAAGTATGATGGAGTTGGATTAGCAGCTGTTCAAGTTGGAATACTTAAACAAATAGTTATAATACAAGAGGTAGCAGATAAACCAATATATGTAATAATAAATCCAGAAATTATTTCACAAAGTGGAGTACAAGTAGTAGAAGAAGGTTGTCTAAGCTTTCCAAATAAATTTGCAAAGATAGAAAGACCTGAGAAGATAAAGATTAGAGCAATGGATGAGAATGGCAAAAAAGTTGAGATAATAGGTAAAGGACTATTAGCACAGGCAATAAGCCACGAAATAGACCATTTAAACGGAAAGGTTTTCATAGACAAGATAATTCCCGGAACATTAGAAATTGTAAAACCAGAAAAATAAAGGAGAGAAAGAATGCTAAATATAATTTTTATGGGAACACCAGATTTTGCAAAGGAATCCTTGGAGGCTATATATAATGCAGGTTACAACATATTATCAGTTGTAACAAATCCAGACAGACCAAAGGGAAGAGGGCTAAAACTAATTGCATCCCCAGTAAAAGAATTTGCAATAGAAAAGAATATTGCTGTACTTCAACCAGAGAAAATTAGAGAAATAAAAGACGAATTAATTAAATTAAATCCTGACTTATTCTGTGTTGTAGCATATGGAAAAATTTTACCACAAGACATTTTAGATATACCAAAGTTAGGTTCAATAAACGTTCATGGCTCATTACTCCCAAAATATAGAGGAGCAGCTCCTATACAATGGGCAATATTAAATGGAGATAAAAAAACAGGAGTTACAACAATGTTTATGGATGCAGGTATGGATACAGGAGATATACTTCTAAAACAAGAAATTGAAATAGGAGATAATGAAACAACAGGAGAATTATGGAATAGACTTTCTAAAATAGGTGCCAAACTATTAGTAAAAACGCTTGAAAAGATAGAAAATGGAACAGCTCAAAGAATAAAACAGGGATTAAATTTTTCTTTAGCACCAATGCTAAACAAAGAAATGGCAAAAATAGATTGGCAAAACAAAACAGCTAAAGAAATTAAAAACTTAATTAGAGGTTTAAATCCGATAATGGGAGCATATACAACATATAAAGACAAAAAAATTAAAATATGGAAAGCTGAAAATTTAGAACTAAAAGAATTTGTAAATATTTATCCGGAATTTGAAAAACATATGTCAAAGCTGGAAAATATGGCAGGAGGAGCAGTGATTTGCTCAGATATAAAACAGGGACTATATGTAAAAGCAAAAAATAGTATATTACTTCTACAAGAGGTTCAAGCAGAAAATGCAAAAAGAATGTCAGTACAGGAATTTTTAAGAGGAAGCTCAATACAAACAGGAGAAATTTTTGAATAATATGAAAGAAATGTGTGAAAAAATAGTTGAAAAATTGAAGAAACAGAACAAAACAATAGCTTTTATGGAATCTTGCACGGGAGGGCTTTTGGCAAATAGCATTACAAATGTATCTGGTGCATCAGAGATTATAAAAATTAGTCTTGTAACATACTCAAATGAATATAAAATTAAGTTTGGTGTTGACAAAAATGTTATAGAAAAGTATACTGTATATAGCGCAGAAACTGCAAAAGAAATGGCAAAAAATGTAGCAAATTTTGCAAACAGCAATATTGGAGTAGGAATAACAGGAGAACTAGGAAATACAATTAATAAAGAGCCAAAGGTGTATTATTCAATATACCTAAAAGATAAAGATGAATATATAAACAAGGTAATAATACCATTAGGAAAAACAAGAGAGAATATGAAACAGAAAATCGCAATACAAGTTTTTACAGATATTTTGGAGGAGCTTAAATGAGTTTTGTAAATACTAAATTAAAAGAATTTAATAATGAATTAAAAAATAAAAAAATAGCTATAATAGGCTTAGGAGTAAGTAACAGCCCTCTTATAGATTATATGCAAAATTTAGGAACAAAAATAGAAGTATTTGATAAAAGAGAAGAAGAAAAAATAGACAAAGACATATTAAATAAAATAAAAGAATATAAAATAGAAAAACATTTTGGAGTAAATTACTTGTCAAATCTAAAAGACTTTGATATAATTTTTAAATCACCATCATGTAGACCTGACTTACCAGAGATTGAAGCAGAAGTAAAAAGAGGCGCAAAACTCACTTCAGAAATAGAGCTTGTATTAGAACTTTCACCTTGCAAAATTATTGCAGTAACAGGAAGCGATGGAAAAACTACAACAACATCATTAATATACGAAATCTTAAAAAATAGTCACAAAGTATTTTTAGGTGGGAATATTGGAACACCGCTGTTTATTAGAATAAATGAAATGCAACCAGAAGATATTGTAGTACTAGAACTAAGTAGTTTTCAATTAATGACAATGAAAAAGTGCCCAGATATAGCAGTTATAACAAATGTTACTCCAAACCACTTGGATATACACAAATCTTATGAAGAGTATATAGAGGCAAAAGCTAATATATTCAGAAATCAAAAGGAAAGTGATAAATTAATCTTAAATTATGATAATGAAATAACAAGAAACTTTGCAAAACGAGCAAAAGGAAAAGTTACATTCTTTAGTAGTAAGGAAAAGCTAGAAAATGGTGTAATTTATAATGATGAAACGATAAAAATATCAGAAGATGGTTTAAGAAGACATATTTTAAAGTTAAGAGACACAAAATTAAGAGGAGTTCATAATGCAGAAAATATATGTGCAGCAATAGCAGCAACAAAGGATTTAGTAGATATTGAAACTCAAGTAAAAGCAATAGTTAATTTTGCAGGAGTAAAACACAGACTAGAGTTTGTACGAGAAATAAATGGAAGCAAATGGTATAATGATTCAATTGCTTCAAGTCCAACAAGAACAATAGCAGGATTAAATTCTTTTGATGAAGAAATAGTGCTAATAACTGGTGGCTATGACAAACACTTAGACTATGAGCCAATAGCAAAACCGATTGTAGATAAAGTAAAAACTCTAATAATAATGGGGCAAACGGCAGAGAAAATACTTGGAGTTGTTAAAAAAGAACAAGCAGAACAAAATAAAACAATAGAAATATATAAAGTAGAAAACTTAGAACAAGCTGTAAAACGAGCAGAAGAACACTCAAAACCCAATCAAATAGTATTATTTTCACCAGCAAGTGCAAGTTTTGATATGTTTAAAAACTTTGAAGAAAGAGGAAACAAATTTAAAGAGCTAGTAAAGAAAATATAAGGAGGGGATAAAAATGGTAATCGATTCAAATGGAAAAATGTTTGAAGAAAGAAGAAAAAAGGAAAGAAGATCAGGAGAGGACAGAAGAAAAGAAAAAGAAAAAGTAGAGGATGATAAGAGAAAATCAGATAGAAGAAAATCAGATAGAAGAAATCCAAAAAATGCGTATAAAGCATAATTAGGGCATATGTGCCCTTGTATCCCGATGTGGCGGAACTGGCAGACGCACACGACTCAAAATCGTGCGGGAAACCTCTGAAAGAGGAGTCCCACCATCGGGACCAGAGAAAAAATCCAAGCAAAGCTAGGATTTTTTTGTAGAATTAAAAAAGTGGGGCTCGAAAAGGAGCTGTACCGAAGTTTCAGGCAAGTTAAGGCTTGCATGAAACGAGGGAAAATGGTCCGGTGGACCATTTTGCGACGCGGCTCTGAAAGAGGAGTCCCACCATCGGGACCAGAGAAAAAATCCAAG
>ENA-OOSI01000625-OOSI01000625.1-human-gut-metagenome-genome-assembly--contig:-NODE-625-length-10190-cov-2.775333_pt1 | contig 10190 bp, 8 predicted proteins | sample MGYA00241171_ERZ501200 | MGnify/ENA primary metagenome ERZ501200 (study PRJEB25962, sample SAMEA2042554) | human gut metagenome | biome: human gut; feature: human-associated habitat; material: faeces...
GGAACAAGTCCATAAACTTGAACATCGAAAATAATATTAGAGTGGCACGAAAACCATAATTTGTATTTGAATTTCCTGAATTATTGTCGTAACGGTACCCTGCTGGATTATTATTATTGTAATTACCACCGCGTAGCACTACCGTAGCAAAAGTATACAGTTTCCCAGTTTATCCCTAGTTTTACTTTACTTTGGATTAGATTTTATTAGTCCTCCGACAATCTTCCCTATTTCTGATAACTTGTCTATACTAGTTGTAAAATTACTTTTGGTTATTGATTTTTCTTCATTTAGTATTCTTAACATTGATTTATTATAACTTATCAACGCATCTATATTGTTAAGATATGTATAACCATTTTTTCTATTTTTATTTAAAAAGTGTGCATTTTCTAACATTTTCAAGGATGAAGTTTTTAGTTCGGAACCAATATTAAATTTTTCTACTCTTGGTATTTTTACCAAAATTTGAAATGTATATCTAACATAATCCTCTAATTTTGGAATTAAAATTAGATTTCCTGATGATTTATATTTTTCCATATTTGTAATCATATTTACTCTCCTATCCTATATAATGTTTTGCACGCAAGAATATAATCTCTTGCGTGCAAATTTTATGAGCAAGCTCATATATTTTTTCTTCCTATGTCCTAGTCTTTCCCTTTTACAGTCTAATTTATATTAATTTCCAATTGGGTAAACAGGGGTCAGAGCTACTGGATAAATAAAGTGGCACGAAAACCATAACCTGTATAAGAATACCCTGAATAATCGGCGTAACGGTACCCTGCTGGACCACCATCAATATCGTAATCACCACCGCGTAGCACTACCGTAGCATCGTTGTCCCCATTTGTCAATGGGTTCAACTCTGTTGTAAATTCACTAACATTTCCTCCCATGTCGAAAATGTTACATTTTGCTGTTGTTACACCTGTTGGTAATCTTGTTGCATTATTAGCCGCTTTAGTTTGACTTGCTCCGCTTGCGTCAATATATGTAACACTTTTGTCATACCAGTTTTCATTTATTGCAGTTCCATCTTGTGCATTATCTCTACTTGAGGCATAAGTTTTAAAGCCTGAATTGTTTTGAATAAAATTCAAAGCTGTATCTCTTGCATAGCTTGAACTTAAATAACTACTATTTCCTGTTCCTACATCAATATTCTTTGCATTAGCATAGGCACTACTCCAAATTAAACTTGCAGATGGAGTTTTATATTGTTGAATTAAATTTCCTTCTCCAACTTCATATCTTCCCATATAAAAACCATTATATTTTTCAATGCTTGTTTTTTCCGCATTTATTTGGCTAACAATTTCATCTGTTACTTTTGATGTTATTCCATTACTTTGATCAAAATCTGATAATTCAATTCCTGATAATGTTAATTCATCTTTAAATGCCTTTGACGCTGGGGTTCCGTCTGCTTCAACTCCCCATTCAGTTCTTTGATAATCAGCTACAGTACAAGGTATCCAGACATATTGATTATAAGTTCTCTTAATATCATTTCCAGAACTATCTTTACCTGTTTGCCAATTTACACTTGATAAATCTCCTTTATATACAACTAAACCTGAATTAATACTTGTTTCTCCTGCTACATTTGAGACTGTAAATCCTGCTGGAATAGTGGCAATCTTTCCGTTAGTATCTTTATATTTTTCTACTTTTGTTGCATATTCTCCTGCTACTAAAAATACTTCTTTTGGTTTACTATCTGAACCTTTTTCTAATAAATATGATAAATCTATTTCTAAACCATCTTTAGTCTTTACTTTTCCATCAACTAAATCGTTTCCTGTTACTTTTTTTGCAACAGCCGATACATCATCTTTAGTATACTGTCCATCACCATCTATACTTTTTGCAAGTAATTCTGTTTCAATTTCTTCTTTTACAGAAGCTATTTTAGTTTGTTCACTTGCTTGTTTAGCTCTACCGATAATTCCATCACTACCTGTTATAGTATTTATACTTACGCCTGCCAAAATCAATAAAATTATGATTGTTATAACAAGCGCTATTAGTGTAATTCCTGCTTCTTTTTTCATAGCTCTCACCTCCTCTTTTGTTAAATTTTATTTTTTGGTTTATTGTCGAAAAACATTTATAATAAACCTTTATTATAATATACTAAAACAAAATTTTTTTCAATAAAATTTGAAAAAAATTTAATTTTTGAAGATATTTCATTGAATTTTGTAAAATTCATTGACTAATATACTTATATTTGATAAATTAATTAAAAATATACTAAAGATTTTAGAATTGATTATGTGAAAAGAGGTGAAAATAGATGAATAAAGCTGAATTAGTAAATGCTATGGCTACAGAAACTGGTGTTTCTAAAAAAGATGTAGAAAAAGTTTTAAATTCTTTTATTAATGTTGTTTCTAACGAAATGGCTAACAAAGGTAAAGTTCAATTAGTTGGATTTGGTACTTTTGAAACAAGGCAAAGAGCTGCAAGAACTGGATTAAATCCTCAAACTAAAGAGGAAATAAAAATACCTGCTTGTACAGCACCTGCTTTCAAAGCTGGAAAAGCATTAAAAGATAAAGTTAATAAATAAACAAAAAAAGAAGTGATATCAACCAATTAAGATCGATACCACTTCTTTTTCATTTATATGCAGGTGTTCCAAATCCTCTTATTACACTACTATCTATACTATACTTATTTTCTTTGCATACATCTCCTCTTGTATTACCTTCGACAGTATAAATAATTCCATTTTCAACTCTTGATACTATACCTACATGATCAGCTAATCCATCATTTGAATCAGCCCAGTCAAAGAATATTATATCTCCTGACTTTGGTGTGTAACCTTTTTCTTGCCATAATCCACAAGTTTTAAACCAAGCTACACCTTCACTTTCGCAACTTGCAAATTTAGGAATTATTCCCGCTTCTATATAGCCACATTCATTTGCACACCAAGAAACAAAGCACGCACACCATTCCACTCTTGAATTATAACCATACCAAGACCAGAAGGGTTGTCCTCCAATATTTCCAATTTGTTTTTTTGCAACTTCAACTATATCCGTATTTCCAACTGATGAACCATAAATTACAGATGACCACAAACTTGCGTACTGTTTATCTAATAATTCTGCTAATTGTTTATTTTGCTCAATACTAAAATTATATTTTTGTGCCATCTCTAGTGCATCTTTTCCGTTTACATTAATATGAAGCTCTATTTTCTTTTTATTATCTTTATCTGTTACTTCTTCTGTTGATGAAGTTATTTCATTCATTTCCCAAAATATTTCTTTTAATATTGATATTTTATTGTTATCTAATGTCATAACTTCTGCATCATTTTTCCCATTACTAATTTTCACAGTATATACTGCTAAAATATCTTTCCATTCTGCTCTTTTTGAATTAATATCATATTCATCGTGTTTATTATCTTTTTGTATTTGCGTCATTTTATTTATAAATTCTGTATTTAGATTTGATATTACTCTATCCATTGTTACAACTTGTTGTTCTCCATTTATAGTAATTTTACTACCCGTATCTTGACTAGATAAAAATATTCCAAATATTGAATGAGCAATTAATGCTACAAGACAAACTACAACTATAATTATAACAGAAATCCATCCACCAGCTATAATTAATGCTATTAATGATTTAAGTGCTGCAATTATAGTTTTTATTGCAATTATTGTAATTTTTATAACAACTTTTATTGTTTTTATTGTGGCTTTAACTGCTGCTTTAGTTGCCTGTACTGTTTTCTTCGTTGCCTTTGCTGTTGTTTTTGCTGCTTTTTTCGTCGTTTTTATAGTTTTGTCAGCTGTTTTTACAGTTTTTTTTGTTGCTTTAGCTGTTTTTCTTACTTGCTTTATTGACTTTCTTGTTTTATTTCTACTTTTAATTTTTCTAATTCTATCAACCGTTTTTTTTGTGTTCTCAACAGTTTTCTTAAAATTTCTTTTTCCAATTCTATTTAATCTACGAATATCATCAGGTGTTCTTTTTGTTTGTCTTGATATTTTATTTATTGCATAATTTGTTCCATTTTCATTTGTTTCTTCATAAGCTTCACTAACTTTATTTTTCATTTGTATTGATTTGTCTTTTACTTTTTCGGTGTTTACAATGGCTTTATTTAATGTTTTTACTGTTTCTTTTTTCTTTTCTTTAATTTTAATATCTGCCAATAAAACCTCCTATTTTATTTTTCTTGCTACTATAACTAATCTACTATTTTTATTACTATATTCACAAGTAGAAAGTGTTATCAGTTTTTCTTTATCTTTTATTTCTATACCTGTCTGATATAAAGATTTATCTTTGCATATATTTATAAAATCATCATACATTTTTTTATTTTCAAAATTTATATTCTCATAATATCTAAAAGTATTTTTTGTATATACTGTTGTTTTAAAAACTGCAAATATTTCATAACTATATTCTTTTTCTAATGTAGTAAAAGTTATAATTTTATGATTATTATAAAAATCTTTCGATTTATATTTTTCAAGTTCTCCAAACATTTTATTATTTTTCATGTGATGACCATAAATTACAATATTATCACTATTTAAATTACATTGTTTTGCCATATATGGAGTACCATAACTAGAATAGTTTTTGTAAAAATCTCTATGCAAATAATAATTTGGATCATTTATATTTTGCATTATAGGATAATTTATTGTTGTATTATCAATTTTTAGCCAACCAACAATATCCTTATTTTCCTCATATAATTTATTTATATCTATTTTTCTTTCTTCCTGATTTTCTATATTTTCTTCAACTATTTCTATTAAATCCTCAAATGTATTTTCTTGTTTCTCATTTTGCTTTTTTTCTTTAAATATTAAATAACTGCTAATAAGTACTAAACTTATTAGCAGTATTGTAATTATAGTATATACGATTTTTCTCATTATATAGTTGCACCTTCTCCGTAATTTTGTTGTCATTAATTTATACAATTCTGTATCTTTTGGAAATTTATTAGAAAAAGGAATCAATGAACTACCTATTTTTAATAAACCTTCTCCAGCTCCAACATTTGTAATATATGATAATTGTAAATCTGATATATTAAGTAGTTTTGCAAGTTCTGCTCTATCTGTACTAGCCTGATTAAGCATAATAATCAATTCACTATTTGCCATCATTGCTCTAGCTGTATTATTTTGTAACATATCTTCAACATTTTGTGTTATTCCTATTAAATATGCTCCATATTTTCTAACTCTTTTCCAAAGTGTATATAAGAAATTTGCTGAATATTCATTTCTTAATAATAAATAAATCTCATCTATAAATATATAAGTGTTTCTTCCTTTTGCCCTATTTTGTGTTATTCTATTTAGTATTGAATCTAAAACTACTAACATACCAAGTGGTAATAATTGTTTTCCTAAATCTAAAATATTATAGCAAATTAATCTATTTTCTGTATCTACATTAGTTTGTTTTGCAAAAGTATTTAAACTACCATTTACAAAAAGTTCAATAGCAAGTGCTATTTCTTTTGCTTCTGTTTCTTCTTGTTTTAACAGTTCTTGATAAAAGTCTTGTAATGTTGGTGGCGTTCCTTGATAGTTTCCTTGTAAGTAATAACGATAGGTACTTGCCGTGCATCTATCAATTATTGATTTTTGTTTTGCTCCTAAATTATCGCTTCCTATAAGTTGTTCACAAAGTGAAAGTATAAATTCTGATTTCAAAATAACAGGATTTGCTCCATCTGCGTAATTCTTGTTCATGTCCATAGCATTTATATGATTTCCACTTGTAGCTGAAACTTTTATAACTTCTCCACCTAGTGCTTTTACTAATGGAGTATATTCATTTTCTGGATCAATAACGATTACATCTGCGTTTTTATCTTTAAGCATAGTAAAAACAATTTCTTCTTTTGTTATAAAAGATTTACCACTTCCACTTACTCCAAAAACTAAACTATTTCCATTTAATAATTTTTTTCTATCTGCTATTATCATATTTTTTGATATAACATTTTGTCCGTAATATATTCCATTAGTTTCTCTAATTTCTTGTACTCTAAACGGCATAAAAACAGCAAGGGACTCTGTTGTCAAAGTTCTTAAAGTATTAATTTTTCTAACTCCAAATGGCATTGCTGTATTTAATCCATCTAATTGTTGAAATTTAAGAACTCCAAACTGACATAAGTTTTTCCTTGCTATTGTCAATATTTCTTCTGTATCGTTGTCTAATTCTTCTTTTGTTTCTGCTGTGTGTACCATAGTTAAAACAGACATGAACATTCTTTGATCTCGTGTTATTAAGTCATCTAAAAATTCTTTGCTTTGTTCCCTTTGCATCTCTAAATCATAAGGGATTATAGCAGAGAAGTTATTATTCGCGTTCTGTCTGCGTTGCCAATTAGTTATATTAGTTTCTACTCCTAATCTTCTATTTTCTGCTTCTCGAACTGCTTCGTCCATTGCAATTGGTATTACATCTATACTCATCATTGAGTTTTTATTTATATCTGTAAGTTCTGCAACCATACTATCTTTAATATAATTTGCATACTCTTTTAAAAATAAAACTCTAGCATATCTATTACCAATTTTTATATAATCATCTTTTATTTCAAAAGTGTCAGGGCAAATATAATCTTTAAAACTATGTCCTTTTTTCATAAATTCTTTTACATCAAATTTAAAAATATCTTCTTCTCCTACTCTGTAAAAATCATAAAATATTCTTATTCTTTCATTAATGTCTAAATCTTCTAATTTTGAGCCTAGTTTTGAAAAGCAACTTTCTAGTTTAGCACTTGTTTTAGAAAAATATGTTCTTGCTGATGCTATATCTGGTTTATCTATTGTAATTGTTATTAGTTTTTCTTGTATAATTCCATTAGTTTCTATTGAACAACTAGCTAATATGTCATTATATTCTTTTCTATATGGTGTCAAATTATCATTTCCTATATCAAGTTTCATCTTACTATCAAAATCAACTTTATTAAGTTTTCGATTTATTATAGTTAATTTATTGTCTGCACTCTCATCTAACATATTTAATATAGTCCCATAGTTAATAAACATATTTTCTTGTTCTTCTTGTCCGGCTACTGCGTAATTAATATCTGTAAATTTAAAAGATTTTGAATACTTTTCTTTACCAACTTGGAAAATACCATCGTTAAATATTGCTTTAATCGGTAGTGCTTGTTGTACTGATTTTGGTATTTTTATTTTTTCTTCTTTGTTTTTTCTTTGAAAAATCTTTTTTAATAATCTTATCACTTTTTACCCTCTCCTTTTTCAATTTTCTATTTTCATTTTTTATTAATTCGTCATATATATTTTCTGGCTTAAATAATAAAACACTTGGTGTTAATATTTCTGACTTTATCCAAGCAACTATAAATTCTTCTGCATACATTCCGTTATATTTTATAAAACCTATTGCTGCAAAGGGTGCAGCTCCCAAAATACATAACCAAGATAATGTTTCTATTCCAAAATAAGGTCTAAAAACAAAATACAATACAACAGCCATTCCACAAGCTAATATAGAAAAAATGAATTGCCTTAATGACAATCCAAAATAAACACTTTCAGTATAATCTCTAATTTCTTTATTTATTTTTACTTCCATTATCTATCATCCCTATCGTTGTAATCTTTATGATTAAACATATCATTTTCTCTATCTTCAAATCTATTAGATTCTCTCACAACTTGAGCTTGTAATGCAGGATTATTTTTTGCTTCATCAAAAGATTGAACAATATCTTCACTTAAAAAATGAAAATTCTTCTTTTCCATACTCTTTTTATCTTCAATATAATCATTTGTATATTCTATAGCTATTTGTTCATCAATTCTTAAATCTTTTGGGTTTAGCCCCATATCCATACATAATAATGCTTGATTGAAATATTTCTCATCTTCTTTCTTCAAATTACTTAATTGAGTATACATAATAGTTAAAAATTGTCTTGAAGTAATATCACTCATATATTTTTCTGTAACTTGATCTAATATTTTTTCATAATGAGTAGGAGGAACTTTAGTAGGTGCTTGTGTTTCAGGATTAATATATTTATAAGTCATATCACTAATACTCTTACTCATATCTTTAATTTTTAATTGAGTAAAATCATCATATTGTCTTCTCATTATCTCTCACCTCTTTCATTTAATTCTCTATTTTGCAAATATCTATCATCATTAAATCTAGTTTCTAAATCTCCCCAGCCAACTATTTTATATTCAGCATCATCAAAAGTAATAACTTCTTGAAGTCCAAGTTCTTTTACTTCTTTTTTTAAATTATCTATATCCTTCTCTGTAAAATTATCTTTATAAAACTGATTCCAATCTTCTTGTGTTATATGACACATTGATGCATCAGACTCACATACATCATCATATACTTCTTGAAGTAATTTAGAACATTTAGATATTTTAGGTAATTCCATATATTTATCAAAATCATCTAATATAGCAGTTCTAACTGCCTCCTTTGCTAAATTAGGATCATTATTGCATCTAAAATTTAATTCATCAGCTGGGTAACTAGCAATAATATTTGCAACAGGTTTTTTATTAATGCATAATATAGCATCACATCTAACATCATCAAAACTTGTTTCATATATGCTGTTTACTTTTACTGTTCTATTTAAAATTTTCCAATTATACCATTTATCAAAATCTATATAATGTTCAGGTTTATATAGAATATCTGATAATAAAAGATCAGAAGGATGAGTATTTAAATATGTTTCAATGCAATCATATTTTTTCTCACCCATTTCCCTTCTTATTTGTTCATATTCTTGTAAAATACTCATAATATCACCTTATCTTTCATATCCTTTTTCTTTATTTCTACAATGATTATTTATATAATCAACAACTTTATTAGATTCATTTATTGCTTTAAACAGTTCATTTGGTTTATCTTCTAATATTTCTATCCATGACTTAATATATGTTTTATGATTATCAAAATGTTCAGCTTTAGAATCCACATTCAATTTTTGCATAAGAAAAGAAGAACTAATTTCAGCAATTAATTCTTCTCTTGCATAATCCTTTTTATTATCATTACTCATATTTCTATTTAATCTTTTTATATTACCAGTTGAATGACATAATTCATGTAATTGTGTTGCATAATAAGAATATTTATCTACAAATATTTCTCTAGGTGGTAAAACAACTTCATCTGTAACTGGGTTATAATAAGCTTGATTACCATGTTCAGAATATTTAACTCCTAAATTATTTATTGTATTTTTTATAAATTTTGGTATTTCAACATTTTTCATATTTTTATTTACTTCTACTGGTGGCAATCCTTCAATTAAAGAACCATTAAATACATACGAAGTATTACAAAACAATTTGTAATTATCTTTATCTTCAGGATTAAGTGCAATTATTTTTTCATATTGTGCTATATCTAATCTTTTTTTATTTTTTATATCATAGACACTCCAGAATTCTATAGGTACACCTTTACCTTTAGAATCTTTTAATTTATATCCTTTTTCCTTAACTTGTACATAAGTTAGCCATCTAGTATCTTCATAATGCTCCTTAGCAGCTATAAATTGTAATAATAATTGATTTACTCCTCTATACTCTATATTTGTCAATCCATTTCTATTAGCATTATTTGTCCATCTTTGTCTCCAGGGAATTACATTTTCTTTTAAAGAATCAATATACATTTTTATTAATTCTTCCCTTGTTTTATTTAATTTCATACTAATTCATCCATGATTGAATGAACAAAATCTTTTCTTTTATCTGGAATTTCGAATTCTTTTGAATATTTAAACTCATTATACTTAATAAAATCATTTTTATCTTCTTTATGTTTATAAAAAACAATATTTTTTATCAATTTTTCTAAATCTTCTCTTAATTGATATTTATATTTCTTGAAATCAGATTTTTCTTGAACTTCATCATATTTACAATATATAAATGTTTCATCAATCTTTGGTTTAGAATGAATAATTGATATTCTATATCTTAACTCATCATTTGTTAATTTAATTTCTAGAAGAATATCATCATTTTTAAATATAATTAGTAATTTTTGGTCATTACATTTTACATTAGTTTCAAAATTTCTAGAACAAATACTATCTAATATTTTATCTTTGATTATATATTCAGAATCTAGATAAA
>ENA-OOSI01000630-OOSI01000630.1-human-gut-metagenome-genome-assembly--contig:-NODE-630-length-10173-cov-1.850366_pt1 | contig 10173 bp, 10 predicted proteins | sample MGYA00241171_ERZ501200 | MGnify/ENA primary metagenome ERZ501200 (study PRJEB25962, sample SAMEA2042554) | human gut metagenome | biome: human gut; feature: human-associated habitat; material: faeces...
ACCGACTGCCGAAGCCGTCGGCCACGCGTCAAACACTATCCCAGCGACAATGGGGAATACCATCATCATGACAACGGACACTATGCTCCAAATTCTGCCATAAAAGTGAGTGTTTTCGGAATACGATTTATTTTTTCTTGAAATGTTTTTCATAATGCACCTCTTAAACTATGGCGTTGTAGATGGGAACGGAGCAAACCATACCCACAATCATCGAAACCGGCAGGGCGTAGTCGTTGATCCAACGCCACTTCGTGAGTTTCTGAACTGCGCCGAATATGAGCATTACCGCCGCGGAAATCAGGATAATGAAAACGGGAATCCAGCCTTCGAGCCCGCTTGTAACTTTTGTGAAGTTCGTTGCGAAAAAGCAGCTTACGACGCCCATAAACATTGCGGTTGAAAGGATTTCGCCCCATTTTTTGTCTTTCTTTTCCATTTTAAGCATTCCTGACGAATACTTTTTCGTGAAAAACGCGACGAGTATGAGCGGAAGAAGACAACCGATACTCATTATCATTGCGATTGTTACGAACTGTTCTGCGGTGATCGTCGACGCGGAAAAACTGTCCCACGGAAGATTCATCGACTTTGCGCCGATTTCGGCAGCCGACGTTTCGTACACAAGACTTCCGATGACCGACAGACGAAGCCAGGGCAAAGGAATCCCGAGTTTCGGCGCGAGAGCCGCCACACCGATGAAAATGCTTATTGCAGGTGCGATTGAAAATATCGCGGCACGACGCGCGGTGCGCCTGATAACGCCTTTGTCCATGCCGATTTTTTTCGATTGTTTAACGGCGCGGACAAGGAAGAATATCGATTGCGCGAGTACGTATAAAATAACCACCGCCGCTATGACGTAAAGCACCGCGGCGTTTGCGTTGAACGCTGACGATAAAGTTTGTTTCATAACATCTTCCTGTTTAATGGTTTAATGAGTAAAAGTATAATACATACATTCGACAAAAGTCAATTATTATACCGCAAGAAATTGCATTTTAATGCTAAAAATGATATTATACGATTTGAGGTGTAATATGGACTACAATCAGAAATCATTGAAACTGCACGAGGAACTCAAAGGAAAAATCGAAGTTATTTCAAGGGTTAAAGTCGGTGACGCCGAAAGTCTTGCAACGGCATATACGCCGGGAGTCGCCGCGCCTACGCTTGAAATTTCAAAAGATCCCGAAAACTCATACGTTTATACGCGACGCGGGAATCTTGTCGCGGTCGTGTCGGACGGCAGCGCGATTCTGGGGCTTGGAAACCTTGGCGGTCTTTCGGCAATGCCCGTTATGGAAGGGAAATGCGTACTGTTTAAGGAATTCGGCGGCGTCGACGCGTTTCCGATTTGTCTTGACACGCAAAATTCCGACGAAATCGTGAATATCGTGAAAAACCTTTCGATAAGTTTCGGCGGCATAAACCTTGAAGACATTGCAAGTCCCCGTTGTTTTGAAATCGAAAGACGCCTTAACGATGAACTTGATATTCCCGTATTCCACGACGATCAGCACGGCACGGCGATAATCGTCCTTGCGGGGCTTATAAACGCCTTGAAAATCGTGAAAAAAGACATAAAAGACGTGAAAATCGTCGTGAACGGTCCGGGGGCTGCCGGCACTGCGATAACCTGGCTTTTGAGTGACTTCGGCGCAAAAAATATCACGCTTTCCGACGAATACGGCATACTTTATCCCTCGCGCGATAATATGGAATGGCACAAGAAAGAACTTGCGGAAACTTTTAATAAGAAAGACGTTCGCGGAACTCTTTCTGATGCCGTAAAAGGCGCGGACGTGTTCATCGGCGTGTCGAAAGGCAATTTGTTGACGGCGGATATGGTGAAATCTATGAACAAAGACGCGATTATCTTCGCCATGGCAAACCCGACGCCCGAAATCTTGCCCGACGTCGCGAAACAGGCGGGCGCAAAGGTTGCAGGCGGCGTGCGGGTGATGGCCACCGGCCGCAGCGACTTCCCGAATCAGGTCAATAACGTTCTGGCGTTCCCGGGGATTTTCCGCGGCGCACTTGACGCAAAAGCGCGAAAAATCACGAAAAACATGAAAATCGCCGCAGCCAAAGCAATCGCCGGCGTTATTTCCGACGACGAACTTAACGCCGACAACATTCTTCCGAAACCTTTTGACAAAAGAGTTAAAGTTGCGGTGTCCAAGGCTGTTTTCGACGCGGCAAAGGCAGACGGCGTGTGCCGTATGTGAAATTATTGACAAACTTTAATAAATAGGATATAATATAACCATAATAAAACCTAATCGATGATTTGTCGGAGAGTAAGTTTTAAGCATAATACGTTTATTATCGGCTTGCTTTTCGGCATGCCGATTTTTTTAAGGAGAAAATATGAAAAGACTGGGCGTTGTGGGCATCGTCGTCGAAGAAAGGGACGTCGTTCCCGAAGTGCAGAAAGTTTTGTCGGAAAATTCCGAAATCATACTCGGTCGAATGGGGCTTCCCGACCGCGAAAGCGGTTTTTCGGCAATTTCCGTTGTCGTCAAAGGCAGCGTTGAGGAAATATCCGCGCTCACCGGGAAACTCGGCAAAATCAAAAACGTTTTCGTAAAATCCGCGCTCACGAGCGTTGATATAAATTAAACCAAAAAGGAGCAAAAAAATGAAAAAGAAACTTACGGCAGTAATGTTGCTTGTCGCGCTTGTTTTGTCAATCGGGCTTCTGACCGCTTGCAACAAGGACGGCAACAAAAAAGGCAACGGAAACGATGTAACGTTGACGTTTGCGGCACCCGAGGGCACACCCGCGCTTGCAATCGCAAGGCTTATCACGGACAATAAGTCGATTTCGGGCAAAAACGTAAACTATAAAATCGTAAATCCGAGTAATATCGCAAAAGAGATGCAGGCAGGGCTTTCCGACCTTGTGATCATGCCCGTGAATGCAGGCGCAACCCTTATAAACAAGGGCGCGGACTACAAACTCGTAAGCGTCGCGGTTGACGGCAGTCTTTATCTTGTCGGCAAAAGCGAAACGGCAACAACTTTGACAATAGACGATATTAAAGGCAAGAAAATCGCCTGTATCGGTCAACAGGGCGTACCCGGGCTTGTTTTCAGATATATTCTGAAAGCAAATAATATCAGTATCGTCGACGACGTGAAAAATCTGAACGATACGAGCGTTTACGTACAATATGCAAGCGACGGATTGCAGGCAAAAACAGCCGTCGAAAACAAAAGTGTCGATTTTGCGGTCGTGGGCGAGCCCGCGGCAACGACTTTCAAAATTAAGTTCGGGTTCAACGCGCAAATGGATTTGCAGGCGGAATACAAAAAAGTTTCGGGCAAAGAAACTTATCCGCAAGCAGGTATTTTCGTGAAGTCGAGCCTTGCTTCCGACGCTGCGTTTATGGACGCGCTTTTCACCGCGCTTAAAGCAAGCAAAGAATGGGTGAAAAACAATCCGCAAAGCGTGAACGACTTTATGAAAGCAAACGCTTACGAATCGGCGGCGTTCCCCGCGCCTTCGATTGCGAAATGCAACGTAAACGCCGAAAAACTCACCGCAGAAAAGAAAGCGGAAATTCTGGCGTTTCTTAAAAACCTTGCGCCCGGCGTAAACTGGGATACCGTCAATTTGTTTTAATGAAAAGTTTTCTTAAAAACGAAAAAACGAAAAAGATATTTTTCGACATACTTTATCCGCTCATCGCGTTCGCGCTTGTGATTGCGATATGGGCGATTGTGGCGAAAGTCAAAAACAAGCCGCTTATACTGCCGTCCCCCGACGTCGTGCTGAAAGAATTTTTTACGCTCGGGGGAGAGGCTGGATTCTGGCGCGCGGTCGGATTTTCCGTGCTGCGTACGTTATGGTGTTTTGCGGCGTCGTTTCTGATTGCATTCGTACTTGCGGCAATATCTATGGTTTTAAACCCCGTATATCGTGTGATAAACCCCGTTGTTTCGTTTTTACGCGCCGCGCCGACGGTTGCGGTCATACTTATTTTGTATGCGTTTTACAGCAATGAAACGCTTGCTTTCGTCGTCGGATTTCTGATTGCGTTCCCGATACTGTTCACGGCGATTTACAGCGCGCTCTCGGGCGTAGACAAAGACCTTATTGAAATGACGAAAATTTATAAGGTGAAAAAAATCGACGTCGTGAAAAACGTATATCTGCCGGAGGTGGCGCCAAGTCTTTTCGACAACGCGCGTTCGACGCTGTCGCTCACGTTCAAAGTTATTATCGCGGCTGAAATTCTTACCTTTGTCCCGAAAAGTATCGGCAGCAAAATTTATACGGCAAACGCAAGTTTCGACGTCGCGTATCTGCTTGCCTGGACGCTTGTCGCAATCGTGTTCGCGTTTGTGTTGGAAGCGGTCGTTTCCATATTCAAAAAAATCTGGGAGAAAACAAGATGAAAGATATAATTTTCAAAAACTTTTCGTTTTCGTATCCCGATAAGGAAATTTATAAAAATTTCAACGCCGTCTTTTTCGGCGGCAAAATCAACGTGGTGCTTGGCGCGAGCGGCGTCGGGAAAACCACGCTGTTAAACGCTCTTACGGGGCTTTCAGGTTTTGACGGCGAGATTGAAAATATGCCGAAAAACGTGTCGTATATTTTTCAAAACGACAGACTTGTAAAAACAATTTCGGTTGAAAAAAACCTTGATTTTGTCTTAAAAAATGCAATTAGAGACAAAACCGCGCGAAAAAATGCAATTTACGATATGGCGAAACTTCTGGAAATCTCCGACGTTCTGAAAAGGTTGCCGACGGAAATTTCGGGTGGTCAGGCGCAACGCGTGCAGATGGCACGGGCGTTTTTGTACCCGTCCGAAGTCATGCTTCTGGACGAACCTTTCAAAGGTCTGGACGTGTCGTTGAAAACCCGACTGATAAAAAAGTTTCTGGAACTTTGGGGGCGCGACGGGCGCACCGTCGTCCTCGTGACGCACGACGTTTACGACGCGCTTTTAATGGGCGATAAAGTATTCGTGCTATCGGGCAGTCCCGCCGACATCGTTTACGAAACCGAACTTACCGTCGAAAAGTCGGAAAGAAACCTGACCGACGCCGTCGTCACGAAATACCGCGACGAAATCGTAAACAAAATAATTTGACGATTATGCCTTAAAATTATGTCAACCGCTATAACTTGCGGTTGACTTTTTTTATAATACAATATATTATATAATTTATGATAATTATGGGTTTGGATCCGGGGCTTGCGACAATGGGCTTCGGTGTGATTAATCTTGAAAGGGGCGTTTATACCGTCATTGACTACGGTATCGTTTCCACGCCCAAAGAAGACACGCTGCCTGTAAGGCTTTCAAAAATCGAACAAGGCGTGACCACGCTTATCGAAACTTACAAACCGTCGCAGATTTCCGTTGAGGAACTGTTCTTTTCAAAAAACATTACGACGGGCATTTCGGTTGCCGAGGCGCGCGGCGTTATGCTTCTGACCGCGGTGAAACTTATCGGCGACGAAGTTTACGAATACACGCCCAACCAAATCAAAATGGCAATCACGGGATACGGCGGGGCGGACAAAAAACAAATGCAACTTATGGTGCAATCGGTGTTGCGCCTTAAATCCCTGCCGCGCCCGGACGACGCCGCCGACGCGCTTGCGGTTGCATTATGTCACGGACAGGTCGGCGCAAACAAAAACAATTTCAGGATAAAGTAGGAGTTTTATGTACAATTACATCACGGGAAAGGTCGTTTATTCGGCGGGCAACACGATTGTCGTCGACAACAACGGCATCGGATACGAAATCGGCGCAAGCAACTTCACGACGAATAAGTTTTCGGAAGGCGAAATCGCAAAAATTTATACTTATCTTTACGTCAGGGAAGACACTTACGCATTATACGGTTTTTCGTCGATTGAGGAAAAAACGCTGTTTTTAAGGCTCATCGACATAAGCGGCGTCGGTCCGAAAATGGCAATGCAGATTTTAAGCGGGGCGGATCTTAACTCGCTTACCGTCGCAATCGCAACCGGCGACGTGAAATCCCTTTCCAAAATCAAAGGACTTGGCAAAAAAACTGCGGAACTTATCGTCGTCAGCATGCGCGATCAGGTTTCGCTTGACTTAACCAACGCGCAAAGCGAAATATCCGCAGTCGTTGAAAAGGACGCGCAGGAAGCGGTTTTCGCGCTCGTATCGCTGGGAATTTCCAACTCGGACGCCGTCAAAATCGTCGCCGATGTTTCAAAAACCGAAAAAGGCGCGGAAAATATCATAAGGGAAGCGTTGAAACGCTTGTAAGAATATGGAAGGAATTATCAGTAAATTTAACGGAGAATTTCAGGACGACAGGGTTATTTCGGCAAAGTCGACCGTCGACGATATCGAAGAAAACACTCTTCGTCCGAAGTCGTTGTCCGAATACGTCGGGCAAAGCAAGATAAAGCATAACCTCGACGTTTATATGACCGCCGCAAGAAACCGCGGCGACGCGCTCGATCACGTTTTGCTTTACGGCCCGCCGGGGCTCGGAAAAACCACGCTCGCGCACGTTATCGCAAACGAAATGGGCGCGCAGGTCAAGGTAACGAGCGGTCCCGCAATCGAAAAAGCGGCAGATCTTGCCGCGCTGCTTTCAAAACTTGAAAAGGGCGACATATTGTTCATCGACGAAATTCACCGTCTGAGCCGCAATATCGAGGAAGTTTTGTATCCCGCGATGGAAGACTTCTCGCTTGACCTTGTTACGGGCACGGGCGCGATGGCAAGCTCGCTCAGGCTTCAATTAAAACGCTTCACGCTTATCGGCGCGACGACGAAAGAAGGCATGCTTTCCAGCCCGTTGCGCGACAGATTCGGCATTAAATTCCGTCTGGAACCTTATACGACGGAAGAACTTGCGAAAATCATAAAGCGCAGCGCAAACATTCTTGAAACGAAAATCGACGACGGGCAGTATCCGGAGCGCAAGTGCGCCGCTATCTGGTCAAAGCGCGATTTGGAGAAGTTGTTCAACCTGCTGCGGATGCGCACGCATTTGGACAATATTGTGGTGGACGAGAACATCGCCGGACGGTACTATCAGGAGAACGCAATCAAGGCTGTTTGCAACACTTTTGATGCGCGCAACCGCCGCAAAGCACTGCTGGTAATGGCGACAGGTTCGGGCAAAACGCGCACGGTGATTGCGCTGTGCAAGGTGCTGCTGGAACACGGCTGGGTGAAGAATATCCTGTTTCTGGCGGATAGAAACTCGCTGGTCACGCAGGCGAAACGCAGCTTCGTGAACCTGCTGCCGGAACTTTCGGTTACGAATCTCTGCGAAGAGCGGGACAATACCACGGCGCACTGCGTCTTCTCGACCTACCAGACGATGATGAACTGCATCGACGCCATTGAGGATGCGGAAGGCAAGCTGTTCACGGTCGGGCACTTTGATTTGGTCATCTGCGACGAGGCGCACCGCTCTATCTACAACAAATATCGCGACATTTTTACCTACTTTGATGCGCCCTTGGTTGGTTTGACGGCGACGCCGAAGGATGAAATCGACAAGAATACTTATGCACTTTTTGATTTGGGCAACGGTGCGCCGACGTATGGCTATGAATTAGCGCAGGCAGTCAAAGACGGCTATCTGTGCGACTTCGTATCGGTAGAAACGACGCTGAAGTTCATTCAGCAGGGCATTGTATACGACGAATTGACCGACGAGGAGAAAGAGGAATACGAGGCGAAATTTGCGGATGAAAACGGCGATGTGCCGGAATGCGTGATGCCATCCGCGTTAAACGAATGGGTATTTAATGAGGATACCATTCGCAAGGTGCTGAATACGCTGATGACCGACGGGCTGAAAATTGACTACGGCAGCAAAATCGGAAAGAGCATCATTTTCGCCAAGAATCACACGCACGCGGAGAAAATCTTGGAGATTTTCAACCGCGAATATCCGCATTTGTACGGCTATGCGAAGGTCATCGACAACTACATGACTTATGCGCAGAGCGCTATCGACGAGTTTTCCGACCCGCAGAAACTGCCGCAGATTGCTATTTCGGTGGATATGCTCGATACGGGCATCGACGTGCCGGAAGTGTTAAACCTTGTGTTCTTCAAGAAGGTGATGAGCAAGGCAAAATTCTGGCAGATGATAGGCCGCGGCACGCGCCTCTCTCCGGGGTTGATTGACGGCAAAGACAAGGACAAGTTCTATATTTTCGACTTCTGCGGAAACTTCGAGTTTTTCCGCATGAGCAAAGGCAATGCCAATGCCAGCGCACGCTCGCTTCAAGGGGCGCTTTTTTCGTTGAAGGCACAAATGGCGTTCAAATTGCAGGACGCAGTGTACAAAACCGACGAATTGTCCGCATTCCGTCAAACTTTGGTGGATGACATGGTGCGCAAAGTATCGGAATTGAACCAAGACAACTTCGCCGTCAAACAGCATCTGAAATTCGTTGAATTGTATACAAGCCCGAACTGATATCAGTCATTGAGCTACGAGGACACGCTGATGATGCAGCAGGAATTAGCGCCTCTGCTTTTGCCGGAGCCGGATGACCCGAAGGCGCTGCGCTTTGACGCGCTCTTGTACGGCATGGAGCTGGCGCATCTCGCGGGACTGCCGTACAATCGGGCGCATCACGACCTGCTGAAAAAGGCGGAGGCGCTCAGCAAAATCGCCAATGTGCCGGAAATTGCGGCACAATCGGCACTGCTGGAGAAAATACTGCATACCGATTATGTGGAAAATACGGGAGTGGATGAATTGGAGAAAATCCGCAAAGCCCTGCGTGATTTGATGAAATACATCACAAACGAGCAATCCGCTTACGAAACAGGCTTTGGTGATGAAATCCTTTCCATTGAATGGAAACAGTCGGAATTGGAAAACGACGACTTGCAAAATTACAAAATGCGGGCTGAGTTTTACGTCCGCCAGCATCAGAATGAATTGGCGATTGCGAAACTCAAGATGAATGTTCCGCTGACGGACAGCGACATTACCCAGCTAGAGGAAATTCTCTGGAGCGAAGTCGGAACAAAGCAGGATTACGAAGCCGAGTACGGAAAGAAGCCGCTGGGCGAGTTCATCCGCGAAATCGTCGGGCTGGATATGAATGCCGCAAAAGAAGCATTTTCCGCTTATTTGACCAATGTAAATCTGGACAGCCGGCAAATCTATTTTGTGAATCAAATTGTGGAGTACATTGTGCATAACGGCATGATGAAGGATATGTCGATTCTACAGGAAGCACCATTCATCGATCAGGGCAGCATCATCGAGGTGTTTACGGATTTGTCAGTGTGGAAGGGGATTAAGGGCGTGATTGACACAATCAACGCCAACGCCTGCGGTGCATAAGCCGCCAATGGCCATCAAGAACTGCGGCTGTGCCGCTGACAGATATGGAAGCCGAGAAAATCAAGTAAATCACAATTGAATATCACCCTTTTCCGACCTGTGCCTGCACCCGCGGGCGCGGGTCTTTTCTGTGCGGGAACATCACAATAATTTTGCTGACTTGGGCGATATTCGTGCAAAAAAAGACATGATTCATGCGATGAAGGCGCCAAACGCAGAAAGACCGTATATAATACACTCAACAACAGCCGATGCAGGGATGATTCGCGGCGGCGATATGGCACTGGCGATGCTGGGCAGGATTGACATGGACGTGACCAGCGACTGGGCGAAGAACGATCCTACCAACATCTACTGCTTACGCGAAGCAGCGAAGAATATCCTCTACGTTGTGGCGCAGAGCAACGTGATGAACCATGTGACCACTTACGCGGACGACACGGCGGCTCGCAACGATCTCGGCTGCTACATGCCCGGCGACAATGTGGATGCGGACAAACTGACGGCTGCATCTGACCTGTTTGACGGTATTGTCTACGAGCTGTGCGACGGCAAGCTGCCGGAAGGCCTGACGCTGAATGCGGATGGCACGGTGACGGGCACGATTGCCGCGGATACGGCGGACGGCGTGTACAGCTTCAAGGTGGCTGTGAAGGACGGCGACGAGTTCATCGGCTGGCAGGTCGCTTGGTTCCAGGTTACCGTCGGCGAACTGAAGCAGATTGACAACTATGTGGGCGTGGCGCAGCGCGGCGCTTCCTTCCAGATGTATGTCAAGTCCGGCAAGGGCGGTGTGGGCAACAATCCTGCGCTGGTTTACACGCTGGGCGAGGG
>ENA-OOSI01000633-OOSI01000633.1-human-gut-metagenome-genome-assembly--contig:-NODE-633-length-10110-cov-3.489110_pt1 | contig 10110 bp, 6 predicted proteins | sample MGYA00241171_ERZ501200 | MGnify/ENA primary metagenome ERZ501200 (study PRJEB25962, sample SAMEA2042554) | human gut metagenome | biome: human gut; feature: human-associated habitat; material: faeces...
GATTTGATGGATGTGGAAAAATAATGTCTTTTCCGAAACATTTTAAAAAATACAACAAAAAAAAGCACGCAAAGCGTGCTTACGGTAATTATAAAAAAATCGAAATATAATCTAATAATTAATTATTTCCCAAAAGCTAGTTACTCGTGGGGAATTTTACGGGTAGGTAGTTTATTGCCTACCCGTTTTTCGTTCCCTCACGCCATTTTAATGCGTTTTAATCTGCGCCGTATTGTGGCAAATTGATTGCCCCGACGAATTTGTAGATAATTTCTACTTCTTGCATTTTTCTGCCGTCGTATTTCTCGGGTTCGCCGATATAAATCTTTTCGATGAAACTATTGAGAATTTCGGGGGTCTACTCTTCGATTTCCGTATAAGTCTTTACGACTTTAAGGAATTTCGAGAGTTTTTCTTCGTTCTGAACCGATGAAGCAAGTGCTTTTTGTGAGCTTTTTAATTTTTTTTATTTCGATGCCTCATAAAACGTAGTAATACAAAGAATTTCTCTTGACGAGTTGGTAAAATCACGATTTATCGAGATGTTTGGGGATATTGATTTATCTCCTCAAAAATCAGAATGGACGAAACTTTCTGACTTAGGGACTATTTATACAGGAACAACACCTTCAACTGGAGATGAAACAAATTGGGATGGCTCAATTTTATGGATCACCCCGGCGGAAATGAACGACGAGAGTTTTTTTATAGACAATACCATAAGAAAAATCACGGAGAAAGGAATGAAGTCAAAAAGTTTGTCTTTAATGCCAGTTGGAACAGTATTGCTTTCAACCCGTGCACCTATTGGGAAGGTTGGCATTGTGGCTAAGCCAATGACGTGCAATCAAGGCTTTAAGAATTTCTACTGCCCGAATAAACTAAATAGCATTTTTTTGTATGTTGTCTTGAAAAATAACACGCAATATTTGAACGCTATCGGAACAGGAACAACATTCAAAGAAATATCAAAAACCACATGCGGAAATATACGAGTTCCCGTTCCGCCAATTGAGTTACAAAATGAATTTGCAGAGTTCGTTAAACTAATCGATAAATCGAAATTTGTTTGTCACTCCAAAAACTTTTTGTGCGATATTTTTACGTTTTCGTCGTCAACCATAGCATATCCAAGCGTTGTATCTATCTTTGTATGCCCCAAAAGGTGCTGAACTTGCTCAATCGGCATACCTTTATCAATGGCTTTTGTTGCCAACGTGCGTCTGAATTTGTGCGGATGAACCTTGCTTATATGCAATTTTTCGCCTATCTTGCGTAATGCGATTTCAACGCCACTGATTTTAAGCCGATTATATGGGTATAATTGACTTACAAACAGTGCCGGATCGGTATCTTTTCGAGAATTAAGGTATTGTTGCAAGTGAATTTTGGTTTTTGCATCAAAATAGACCTTACGTTGCTTGTTTCCCTTGCCCAACACAACGCATTCTTTATTTTCAAAATCAATATCTAAGATATTAAGTCTAACAAGTTCACCAACTCTCATTCCGGTCGAGTAAAGCATATCAATTATTGCCAAATCACGAGCATTTTTACAGTTTTGACGCATAAGTTCAATGTTTTCCTCGGTATATATTTCTTTTACAATCTTACCGACACGAACTTTTCTGATACGGCGGGCAGGGCTTTTCATAATATAATCTTCGTTTTCAAGCCATGAAAAAAACGACGATATAATCCTTCTCATATTATCAATCGTAGCCTTTGAAACGCCGCTATTTTCTTGGTAATCGGACAAATATGTTCTTATATCTTCCGTTGTAATCGAAAAGTATATAACATTTACTTTATCAAGCATTTTAACCAAAGTTGTATAATAGTAATTCAGTGATTTTATGGAACATCCCTCAATTTTCTTTGCGGCAATAAAAAAGTCCAATGCTTCGTTGTTATCTTTGGGTAAAACAACCTTTTTTTCTCTGATTTCTTTATTTTTCAGGCATCTATAAAGGGTTCTTTCGATGGTTTTTAACTGCTTTTCGTCAAACTTGTCTTCAAGTTGCTTCAATACTTCACCGATAAATGTTGCGTTCATAAAAAAATTACCTCCTGTAATTCAGAAGGTAATTTTATAATTTACAGACAAATAATGCAATTATGCAGCAACAGCAACATTTACAGCCGTGTGCAACATTTTGATAAGCGAATAAACCGCCTCGGGATTTCCGTTGAATATTTCGGTATATTCAAGATACTTAAACGGCTCGTCATTGATAAGATTTTTAGGTTCAATATCACCGTTTTCAAGCACAAAAGTTACAATCTGATGCAAAAATTCTTCCTGCATTTGATTGAAATTATATTTAGCCAGATATTCCGCAAACAATTTGCTGATTGCTTCACGGTCAAGACCTACAATCTTTCTGACAAATACGCCGACTGATTCGCCATCTGCAATATGGTCGTAATCGTCTTTGCTACCGAGTTCTTCCCACAAAATGCGTTGTAACTCTTTCAAATCTTCGCTTGTCAAAGGGATCACGTTGCGGATTTTGTGTATAACGGGCGATTCCACATTGTCGGCAAGATAATCTATAACGCGCTGTTTGTAATTTTTGAACTGTGGTGTAAGGTGTTCACCGCGTTTTAGTTGTATCTTATCCTCAAAATTCGTTCTGATAGGATCAACGATTTCTCTCGACAAAAATCTTATTAAATCGCGAACCTTATTTCGCAAATCTTCAAGGCGAGTAATCGTAACATTTTCCCAAAACTCATTTTGAATAACGGTTTTCAAGAAGTCTTTTTTCTGTGCAATTTCCGGGATCGTCGTCTTATCGAGTAGGATTGAACAGATAGTCGTTACAACCTGAACAGCCTGCGAATAATCCTTTTCGCCGTCAAGTTCGGCAAGCTCTATGTTGAACAGCCATAAATCGAATGACTTTGCCTCTTCGAAATCGTCTTTTGACTCGGCAAGCGGAACGATTTGTTTTTTCAACTCTTTCAAGTCCAAAACGCCGATATAGTCCCAAGCGGAATCAACCGAATATTTATCTACATATTGCAGGTTGTGCCGCACGTTGATAAGATTTCGATTGAAATTCTTTATGCGATTCATCACTTCGGTTTTCCATTTGTCGTAAAAAGCCTTATGCTCGGGATTTTCCTGATGGTTAAGACGTTGTAATTCGTATACCAAATCCAACTTCAACGAGAAAATCTTTTGCGTGAGAGTCAAAGATGTTTTTCCGTCTTTGCCCTTCGGATGCTCTTTGAAATAAGCAAAGTTTTCGCAGCAGTCAAAGATATAAAAGCCCTGTTTATCCGCATATGTTTGTTTTGAATCGTCGGTATAATCGGGATTTTCAAAAAACTCACGAGAAGGCGAAAACGGATATAATTCTTTACAAACACGCGTTCCGCGACCTATCATTTGCCAAAATTTGATAAGCGAAAAGACTTTTTTGAAGAACACAAGGTTTAACACTTCAGGCACGTCAACACCCGTATCGAGCATATCGACAGATACCGCAATAACAGGATTTTTGGCAGGGTTTTTGAAGTCTTCGATTATGGTGTGAACATAGTTTACACTGTAATCTACGAGCTTGCAATATTCGCTGCCTTTTTCGGGATAAAGAGCATTAAATCTTTCTACAATAGCCTTTGCGTGATTGTGATTATATGCGAAAATAATACTTTTACCGAGTTTTTCGCCTCCGTCAATCTTTAATCCTTCGTCCATAAGCGTTTGAAGAATGGTATCAATCGTACCGGTGTTCATTATACGCTTATAAAACATTTTTTTGTCTATTTCTTTAGGAAAATTACCTTCTTCGTCTGCAAATGCTTCTTCGTAGGCTTCCTTTTCGGAATCTGAAAGGTCATCGTATTTCAATCCGAATCGCAACAGTTGAGGGGTGCTGTCAAAGTTTGCATAGTCAACTAAAAAACCTTCCGAAACGGCTTTTTGGTATCCGTAGTTAAAAGTCGGTTCGCCCTTAGGAACGTTAAACAATTCATAGGTAGAATCATCGACTTTTTCACGCGGCGTAGCCGTTAAACCAAGCAACAAACTATCGAAATATCGTATTATAGCCTGATATTTGTTGTAAACGGAACGATGACACTCGTCAAGAATAATCAAATCAAACTTTCCAACACCGAACGCTCTTTCTTCGCAATCGATAAGGTTGAGCATAGTTGGATACGTTGACAAAATGACGCGGGCATTGAAATCTCTGTCTTCGCCCTTGGTTTCCGAAATCGCGCAAATAGACGAATTCGGAAGATGCTTTTTGAATGCGTTTTTAGCCTGATTTACAAGTTCGGTTCTGTCTGCAAGGAAAAGAATATGTTTTGCCCAGTTTGCCCGTTGCAAAACGTCAACGATAGAAATAGCGCAACGCGTTTTTCCTGTTCCCGTTGCCATAACGATCAGGGCTTTTCTTTGCTTTTTGTTGAAACAATCACATACGGCAGTTGCTGCTTCCTGAATAAACGGTCTATCCGAAATGGTCGAATCAATTCTCGTATCGGTTATTTGTTTCAAACCGCGGCGAACAATAAGCGAATGAAGTTCGTCCTTGGTGTAATACCCGAAAATACGGCGGGACGGGTAGCCCGAGCCGTCAATCATCCATATTTCATAGCCGTTGGTGTAGAAGATAACGGGGCGAACTCCCCATTTTTGCTCGATACAATCGGCATAAAGTTTCGCTTGCTGACTGCCTTTTATGGGATCTACCGAGGTCTTTTTCGCTTCGACAACGGCAAGGGGCTTGTTGTCATCGCCGAAAAGAATATAATCGGCATATCCTACACCCTCGTTGTTCGGCATTCCGTCAAGTTTTATTTCAATGCAAGCCGTGTTCGGCAAAATTGCGCCTTTAATATCGTGAACCTTCCACCCCGCCTCACGCAAAGCGTTGTCTATGTAAACACGGCGCGTTTCCGCCTCTGTAAAGTCCGTCGCAGAGCGGAACGTTGTTCCGTCGTTTATCTTGCCTTTTAAGCCTTCTACGGCTTCCTTGATGACTTCTACGGGCTTTTCCTCAATGGTTTCGACAGTTTCCGTAACTGGTTCTGCTTTCTTCGTATAAACGGTTTTGTCGAATTTATCGTAACTCTTGATTATTCCGAAGATTTTCAACAGTTCGGCGCAGAAATAATAGAGTGCTTCCAAACTGTTCATTGCTTCATTCTTCGTTACGGTTTCACCATGCGCGGCGTTGTTTCCAACCTGCCTTATAAGGTGAATGCCCGACAATATGGTGGAATCCATATACGACGCAAATTGCTCGTCCTGAATAAGAGAGAATAACGTTGCCGTTTCGGAATATGTGCCGTATTTCGACATATAGAAATACTTAACGGCGCTTTCCAACGCCTTTCTTTGCGAAATGGCAGACAATTCGGGGCGCGAAATAACAAATTCTTCCGCGTCTTTACAGAAAGAATAAAGTTGTTTGAACAAATATCTGTCTTTCAACAAATCAAAATTCATATTTTACCCCCTGTATTCGATTCCGAAATAATCGAGCAACTTTTTATAGGTGTCTTGTCCGTCAAGACAAGTGTCGGTAAGGTATCCTTTTTCGGTGTTCCATTCTTTCAATCCGCGATAGTAAAACGATTTTTTACTGTCTTCGATAATGAACGGAACAATATTAAACCGCAAACACTCCTTGAAACAAATCAGTCTGCCGACTCTGCCGTTTCCGTCCTGAAACGGATGAATTTTCTCAAAATTGTAGTGGAATTCGATTATATCGTTGATTCCAACTTTCTTTTTTTCGTAATCGGCAAGAAGTTTTTTTATTGCGGCGGCAACTTTTAACGGCGGAGTAGTTTCGTTTCCGCCAACGACGTTTGCTTTTTGCTTGTAATCTCCGACGTTAAACCACGAAACGTAAGAGTCTTTTGTGCCTGTTTTTAAGATTTTATGCAGTTTTTTTATAAGTTCCTCGGTCAAAGGTTCTTCGGCGCAGTCAATTACGTAGTCGATTGCACGAAAGTGATTCGACGTTTCGATAATATCGTCAACCGGCACTCCGTCTTCCGCACCTATTGTGTTTGTTTCAAATATAAGACGCGTCTGATCTTCCGATAATTTGCTTCCTTCAATACGGTTTGAGTTGTATGTCAGGCGAACTTGTGTTTCGTGATACAATCCGCCGCTGATTTTGGCTTCTTTTTCTTCTCTTAAAACCTGCAAAATCGCATTGTCACATACTTCGGTGAATAAATCTTCTCTTTGGCAACCGAAAAACGCGCACAAACGCACAATAACGTTGTCCGCAATCTTTTCGCCCTTCGATATTTTCGCGATAGTGCGGGAAGATATACCGAGTTTGGCAGTCAATTCCGATTTTTTTAAGCCGTTTTGCTTGAGCAAACGGGTAAGTCCGTCATACAAAATCATACGAACCTCCTTAATCTTTACTTATTATAACATATTTTTCGCAAAAAGTAAAGATTTTATCGCTTTTCAAGAAAGAAAAGTAAAGATTTATCTGAAATACTCATCCATTTTAGAATCTAACAGTTCTTGCAGGTCTTTTATCTGTTGCTGCACGATAAATTTCGATTTATCTATTAGTTTAACGAAAGCATTGTATGCTATTTGCAAGGATTTTGGCGGCTTTGTTATGGGAAATTTAGATACAATAGAAACGTTTAAGTTTAACATTGTTTGCCCAACCGCATAGTCTTCTATCATTTTCTTAAAAGTTGGAAAAGATATGCATTTTTGAATAAATGCGGAAGATAGTTCGCCTTTTGTACTGATTATGAGACTTCCTGTACCGCATAATAATCCTTCTTCGCAAACAACAGCACATCTACCCATTTCACCCCGTCGTCCCAGAACGACATCGCCGATATTTAAGCTGTAAGCATTTAGTTCTTCATATTTTTTATCTGAAATAGTCAAATTTTTGTCAGAGACTATTTTTTCATTGATTATATGAGAAGGATTTATAAGGGGATGACCATTTTCAACATAGTCTTCTCTATGCAACAAAGAACCAAATGGACCTATTTTAATATTTGCTATTTCGCCTAATGATACTTTCTCGAAAGAAAATGGGTTTGCAACTGGATCCCCAAACATCTCGATAAATCGTGATTTTACCAACTCGTCGAGAGAAGAAAATACTTGTTTTTTATTCTCAATAGCGAGATTTATATCATCCAATTCATGAACTATCCTATGTTGTTCTTCAGATGTCCTCAATTGTATGAGAACTTCCTTTAGCATTGTTTTATTAAACTTCTTCATGGATGTTCCCGACGAAATGCTTAAAAGTGTGTTATACCCATATTTTGATGAAAACAAATAATACAGATATTTCACCGAAAAATCTTTATTGGGTTTAACCATTATACTATTTGACGCTAAAGTCATTGGGCAATGCAAATTAGGCACAATAAATACTTTACCTATTGAGCCAATATTACTTAAAATTAACTCTCCGCCAAAAAGATTTGAATTAGATAAAAATTCATATCCGTGTTTATCTGTATAAGTTAAGCCTTTCGTAAAACCATTAGAAAAATCCGCTGTTTTTACCATAATCGCATAGTTCGGTTGATTCGTAACTAACACATTTGCTTTTAATGAGGCAAAACTGCCAGATGCAACATAGTCTGTTATTTTTTCACAGCAATCTGCTAATTTAACATAATTAATCATAGCACCCATATTTCCCTTTAATCAAAATATCCGTCGTGTTTGCTTGCACATCAAATTTATACCAAAGATAATTGCACTCAATGCTACTATAATAATTGCAACCCACCACCAAGCAAATGCAAATATACCCATTAGCCATAAAACACCGACCAATGCCGCATATGTGACAAGATACATTATACTTCCTATCGCAGGAAAAGAGCCTCTGCAATAGACCAAGCCAACCAGCCCGTAGGCGATTAAGTGTAAAATAGGCTCGACAATCCAGTTTATCAAAACCGCTTTATCACCGAAACAATCAAACGGATTAGGTAAAAAGAACTGTCTGACAATTATACTTATTACACTTATCACCCCGTAAAGAGAAAATCTTTTCATTTCGTCACTTTATCGAATTGCAGATTTCGCCCATAACAGCTTTGAACTGTGTTTCTAAATCCTGTATGGACTTGATTATTTCGCTCGTCGGACGGTATTCTTTTTTTACGATTTCCTTTTTGTGATATTTGTTGAAACTGAAAACATAACCGTTATCAACGATTTCTTGCTTTGTAATGAAGAAAGATTTGTCGTAGGGGGTTCTTTCGTTTTCCGCTTCAAGATTATTCCAGCGTGCAACAATGTCGGGGATGTCGTCGGCATCTACTTTATCTCGCTTTTGGTCGAGAGAGTAGCCGTCCGCCTCCATATTGTAAAGCCATACTTTATCTGTGCCGCCAGAATTTGTCTTGGTAAACACAAGAATACCGGTCTGAACACCCGAATAAGGTTGAAATACACCGTTGGGCATATAAATAATTGCCTCGAGTTTTTGTTCTTCTACAAGTTGCGTGCGAAGACGCGTATACGCTTTTTCATTCGTGTTGTTCAGGACACCTACGGGGATAATGGAAACGCATCTTCCGCCTGCTTTCAAAAGTCTTAAAAACAAAGACAAGAAAAGAAGTTCTGTCGATTTTGTTCCGCCACTGATCTGATTGAGTGATTTGGAAACGGTGGACGGATCTAGGCTGCCCGAAAACGGCGGGTTTGCAAGAATAAGCGAATATTTGTCGTGATCTTTGTATTCTTCCGAAAGAGAATTGTTATACTTAATCGTCGGATTTTCTACGCCGTGCAACGTCATATTCATACAGCCGATACGAAGCATATCCGTGTCGGTGTCGTAACCCGTAAACATTGTATTGTTGAAATGACGATTATTATCTTTATTCATCATTTCGCGAGCATAATGAGCTTGCACATATTTTGCGCTTTCCGCCAAAAATCCCGCTGTTCCCATCGCCGGATCTATAATCGTATCGGCAAGGGTTGGCTTTGCCAACTCAACCATCATATCAATGATATGGCGCGGAGTGCGGAATTGACCGTTATCACCGCTCGTAGCCATTTTCGACAAAAGATATTCGTAACAATCACCCATCATATCCTTGTCGTTGAGTCCAAGGGATTCATCGCTCAGGCTTGCGACCATTTTATCAAGAATATAGGGGGTTGATACGGCAAATTGTGCGTCTTTCATAAAGTTTGCAAATGCCGTTTCCTTGCTGCCGTGAAGTGTTTTTATGAATGGGAAAACGTTGTTTTTAAGGTTATCGAACATTCGTTTAGACTCGAACTCCTTAAAAACAGACCAGCGAAGGTCTTTATACGGAACGTTAATTTTATTGTCTGCATCAACAAAATTGCCCGATTTGAAAGTCGGGTTAAAGTCGTCAACAGATGCTTCGATTCCGTTTGCAATCATATCGTTGACTTTGCGCTCAACTCTGATTTGATTGTCGTCAAGCATTTTTATGAAAATTAAATATGTAACTTGCTGAATATCAATCCATGGGTTGGTCATCTGATTCGACCACATTGCATCCCAAAGTCTGTCGAGTTTGTTCTTAATTTCACCGGTAATCACGAAAGCACGCTCCTTTGTTAATATCTAATATTTGTAATTATAATATAAAACACGAAAAAAATCAATAACGACAACGTCCCGCAAAACAATAATAAAAACAAAAAATTTTATATTCTATCGGCTCAATACAAATCCAATCCGTTTTTGCGTAACATTTACCGTATAATTTATACCACGATTATATCGCGGGTAAACAAACCGAAGCCGCCAAATTTTTTGTTTATGTGCGTTTTTTCAAAATGAAAGCAAGAAATCGTTTTTTGTGACTTCTTGTTTTACAAGCCTGCCAATATTCCGTCGTTTATTTTTTCTAAAAAGAGCCGGATCCCTCCGACTCTTTGATACAAACCCGCTATTTACTAATATTTGCTTTATTATTTCTGAATTCCCCACGAATATCTATCTAAACTGCAAAAATTAAATCTATGTTTATCCCAAAATCGTCAGAATTTTGATGCTATTAAGCCCCACAAGTACACAGTATCTTGTGGGGGCCCCGTGACGTTTCTTGGCAAGTTCTTACGAGGGCGCGTACTTTGGC
>ENA-OOSI01000640-OOSI01000640.1-human-gut-metagenome-genome-assembly--contig:-NODE-640-length-10037-cov-2.885294_pt1 | contig 10037 bp, 6 predicted proteins | sample MGYA00241171_ERZ501200 | MGnify/ENA primary metagenome ERZ501200 (study PRJEB25962, sample SAMEA2042554) | human gut metagenome | biome: human gut; feature: human-associated habitat; material: faeces...
GACGGTAAGCTACCGGATGGTGGAGCTTGCTGCCAGGGAAACCTATGTGCTGGCAGGAATGCCCTGCAGATATGCCGACATCATTGTCGAGGGGGAGATGATAGCCCGCATGTCGGGATTGTCGGGCAAGCAGGCGCAGATAGAGCGGCTTGGAGAATCGATGCTGATAGCCCCTGCCTATATCTTCGCACATAATAACGAGATGCCCGTAAGCGTGGAGACAAGCAGGAAGACTACCCTCCTGCGCATGAGGCCTTCGGAACTGAAACTGCTGATAGATACTGATGAGCGCATACGCTGGAACTTCATCCAGCACCTGTCAAGGATAGATATCTTCCTTTCGCAGAAAATGCGCATGCTCTCCCTTTTCTCCGTCAAGGAGAAGGTGGCGCAATACCTCATCAAGATGGCCATCGAACAGCAGAGCAGAACCATCCATCTGGATGTCAGCCGACAGGAAATGGCGGATATCTTCGGTATCCAGAAGTTCTCGCTCCTCCGCTGCCTCTCCGAATTCGAGGAGAAGGGTGCCATCAGGATTGAGGGCAAGACCATTACCATACTCAACTCGGATGAAATGAAATAAGGAGCAGGAATGAATATTCAATCATTTTTTAAGAGTTTTTTTGGAAAAAAAACATTTTCCATCAATTTTTCTAAAAAAAAATTCTCACACGCGTTTACGTATAGTATAAAAAGTATAATAAAGTATATATATTACTATATATGGTATAGTATAAGGGCCACTTTCTTGAATCTATTCATCTAATTATCAAGCACTTAGCATTTAACCTCTCGCTGAGAGTGTAGCTTAAGCCACCCCCATTCGCCGAGATGGTAGCTGTTTCTCGCCGAGATGGTAGCATAAAAATCCCCCACTCCCCGAGAGTGTAGCAACACCAGGAAAGATGGTTTCAGATATCGGCATATAGGGTGCTTGCAGGAGGCATATTGGGCCTCAGCCTACACTCAACATGGCATGAGAGTGCATCATATATGACGCAGGCAAGTATCATATATGACGCAGGCAATCATCATATATGACATAAGCGATCATCATATATGTCATAAGCGATCATCATATATGACACAGACGAAAGAGTAACATCTTAAACCAAAGTGAACCAAAAAGGACGAAAGTGAACCATCTTGGACCAAAGTGTGCAAATCGCCCCTGCCGGATGTCGTATCTTTGCATATGTAATCGGGAAGAGTCCGATACACAACAAGAGTTATTCATCTTTTAAATTTTTAGTATTATGTCAGTAAGTTTTAGTCAACCTCCACCATCGTTTTCCTGACATCAAGGTAATACTGGGTCATCGTGACCTGCCTGGCATCCAAATCCCCCTATCCCATCACTATAAAGACTACAATCTGGGTGCTGGAGATAGCATATCCCCAGAGCATAAAGAGGTTAGGTCATTGTTTGACGACGGATTGCAAATCCGCCGGAACGCCTAACGGAGGAAAGGCATATCCGGCGCTACGGAAAATTATCTTGGAGAAAGAGTAATCTCTCTCCAAGATAATTCGAAAAAGATGACGTAATGGATATTATTATGTCAACGTATAGTACATTTTCTATGGCATATTGAATATAATAATCCGCAAGGAACCATTACTTTAATTTTGCCTTCTTACATAACTTATACTGCACGCCAATTACATCGCCCTCCATTAGAGTCAGTTGTAGCGAAACAAAGTTTTGCTGTGAGACCTGCACCACTAGCAGCAAGTAGAACTTTTACTTTAGTTTCAACTCCTAAACATCCTACAGCGGTTCCGTAATTCCACTTGCCGAAAATATAAGTCTTGCATGTATATACAGGAGTTATTGCTGCATTTGACTGACAATAAAACAAAACATTACTATTCTCCTCTCTAGGCATAAAAGCGTCATATCCTTCTGTATTCCCATATGTCTCTATATGTCCGTATAGATTTCCTAGTGATCTACTAGAAGTGAGTCTAGAAACAAAGTTGCTTTTTTTTTACTCTCTTGTGTAGATGATTTTACATCTGTCAGAGTAATAGGTTTCCCTTCTTTGTTGCATTTTGCAATGGTTTCATTGGCAACTTTCATCTCGTTTAATGCATTTTTGTACATTTCTTCGCTGATACCCATTGCTTCCGCTTCTTTTTGTGATATAGTTACACTATAAACACTATCTTTTAAAGATACAAATTCAGACAACTTTAAGTTTGCGGCTCTTTGTTCTCTTTGCTTAGGAGTGAGTTTTGAAAAATCAGCCTCAGATAGTCCAAGTTCCGATGCAGTGCAAATGCTATTCTTTTCTGAAGATGCTGTTGATGAAATGTTCTGCTCTTTTTGTGAGCAAGACAAGAACAGCAGGGAGAAGAAGAATGCGCTGATTAATTGAAATTTAATTTTTTTCATACCGTCAATTGTTTGTTGATAATAGGTTTATTACTTAATGATTTCGGCTACAAAGATAATGAAAAGTTCGCAAAAACGAGAGATTTACTTCAAAAATCTACGCAAAATAACGTAAAAAGTCTGTGTGCTAATACTTTTATAAAAAAATATGCCCTCTTGCTTCGCAGCAAAAGGGCATACGCTTAGTTTTCATTATTTGATTTGTATAAGTCAATAAATAAACCAAATTTAACACTAAATCTTATAAAACTAATCTTACAATAAGCCTATTCTATAGATCTAACCTAGTACAATTAAACTAATTTGATAGTTATTCAATTCTAAGTTATCCCATATAAGATGACTAATAACTCAACTTTGTTGTCTCACCATTTGGGCTAATCACAATATTGTTCTTCACCTTCAAATTATCTACCGAATCATAAACAAGAGGCTTGTCGTCCTGAGAACGCAGAGTGAATACATTGTTCTCGATGGTGATGTTGCGGTGAACAGCACCAGCCTTCTTGCGGTTTTCTGGATTGATCCAGATAGTAGAACTAGCGCAACGATTGAAAGTATTGTTGCGGATAGTGAGATTGTGAACCGGACCCGATTCAAACCAGCTGCGAGCATCGTCTGCCACGAGAATAGCACTCATCTGCATTCCGTAGAAATAGTTGTCCTCGATGACAGATGGCTGACGGGTGGTGATGAGAATACCACGAGTAGGAATACGGCTGAAGTGGCAACGTGCAATGTGTACACGAGGAGTCCAGGTGATGTTCTCCACTACACGTGTTCCATTCTTCAATAGATTCGCTGGTACTGGCTTGGTGAGCGTAATTTCTATCTCGCGAGGAGAAACCATCTTGGCACTCTTTACCTTGAAGGTACCCTCAGCAAGAAGTGTTTCAGGATTTACTATTTCAATGTCATCACCGCTGTGGAATGACTGGAAACCATAGGTCTGATGATGCATATAGCGCAGGAGCAGCTTGTTGGCAGAGGTTGCACGAACAATCTGCAAATGAGTTCCATGCACATTGATAGGGTCATCATGAGCACCGGCAAACTTGGTATCGGTAATATCCACCAGTCCACGACAGCCGGAAATCTGGATAAAGTCGGCAAATCCTGCGTTGGTTCTGCCACTTCCCTCCTCTGGTGCAAACCAGCAGCGGTGGATAGAAATGTTTTCAGAAACCTGACCTACAACACCGAAGTTGCTGAGATAATAGATACGTACATTGTCCAGACGAACATTCTTTGACTCCCAGATAAGTCCGCAAGCCTCACGGCGGATAGCGTCGCGCATCTGGAAGACAGTACCTACAGGAACGGCAGGCTTCTTGTTGTATTTGATATAGAGCTTACCAGGCTCCATCTCACGAGCCTCTACCACATTATCGGTAGGACTCCAGTCACGCCAGGTAATATCCTTGATAGGATCATACCACTGTGCAATACCTCTGCTGAAAGCCCAGCCACGTCCGTACCATTCTACTTTACCGTCCTTGATGCGGTATTGTGAGGTAGGATGAGTGCGGCATATCATATAGTCCTTACCATCAGCCTCCACGGTCATTTCGGTCTGGGTAGGATGAGCATTGTCAATATTAAGATTACGGAGTGTGATGTTCTGGCAGTTGTCGATGACAAATGCCGACATCTCGCCGTCGAGCATCAGTGTAGAGCCATTACCGTCGATGGTTACATTTCGAAGGCCACGCAGCAGCAGGGCGATGTGCTTTGAAGGATCTGCACACTCAACCTCTGACGTAGTATTCGAAATATAATATTTGCGCACGGTAGATTCCTCACGGGTAATGTTCCATACACCGAGTTCCAGCTTCAAAGTTACTGGACTTCCCTTCATGGCAGCAGCCTTTTCCAATGCGTTGCGGATAGCATTGGCTGCATTTCCGTTCTGGCTGACGCTGATAACCTTCTCAGCAGCACTTACAGAAATGAACGACAACAGTAAAAGCGACAGAACAATCAGTCTTTCTTTGATAGTATTCTTCATTATAATGATATCTTTTCTATTATTCTTAATTTTAAGAAAGCCCGAAATCAGAAAAGATTCCGGGCTTTCCCCTTTTTCTGTCTAACTCCTGAAATAGGAGCTGGCAAGTTTATTTATTAAAACTAACAATTTTAATAGTCCAGATCTTTGTGTTGCCATTGGCAGCCTTTACGCTGAACTTGCGTTCCTTGGTCCAATCATCTGGAGTACCCAAGTTAGCAGTTCCCTCAACAGGAGTAATACGAGCAGCTGTAGAAACAGTTACCTGACCCCACAACTTGCTCTGAGTTACCTGGTTGCGTACTTCTTCTGTGAAGTCGCCGCCAGCATCAGGAACGGAAACACTTACGTTGATGACGCCATTCTCAGAGTCAACAGCACTCTGGCAGTTCAAACGCTTTTCCTTTACCACAGGCTCGCCAGTGATAGGGTCCTTGTCTGTACTTGCCCAACGGTGGTAGAGCTGTACGGCGCTGATTTCCGCCTCCTCATAAGCAGGCAGATCCTCCCAACTACATGCTGTAAGAAGAGGCATGCAAATCAACAGAAACACCCACTTGAGTGTTGAAAGAGATATCTTTTTCATTTCTATTCGATTTTTTGTTTGTTAATAATATTACTCCCATCCTGGGTTCTGGTCTGATTCGTTGATGGCAGAGTTTGCCTGAATCAATGACTTAGGAATAGGGAAGAGATAAGAGCGGGTATCGAATGCACGCTTGTCGTTAGAAAGCTGAACATTACCGATATAGAAAGCAGAGTGGTCTGGCTTGATCTCGATGAATGTTGCAGGTTCTGTAAGCTCATTGATTACGCTACCAGGAGCCTTACCATCGTTAGCCTCCTGACCATACTTACCCCAACGCAGGAGACTGAAGTACCAGTCACCCTCCCAGAAGAGTTCTACGCGGCGCTCAATCTTGTAGTCCTTCCATGCATCAGCAAGTGTACTTGCCTCAGAAGCTGGAAGACCACCATGAGTCTGGCGAGTCAGGTTGAGAGTAGCTACTGCATCAGATACCTTGTTCAGACGGAGCTGAGCCTCTGCCTTGTTGAGCAAGCAACGGCCATAGCGGAAGATAACCTTGTGGTAATCCGTATATACATTGTAGAATGGACGTGGATCCCAGTTGGTATAGATAGACTTACGCATAGCGTAGTTGGTCAGAGGCACGTGGTCGTTAGCGTAACGGTTGGTTGCCCAGCGGCTGAAGTTACCACGAGTGTAAGTGGTGATGTTCTCGCCGAGGTATGTTGAACCGTCGTGAACGATAGAAGCGTCGAAACGCTTGTCACGGTGCTGATACATCAGGTCGCTGATGTTGGTACCAGCTGTCTTTACCTTGAATGCCTTGAAGTACTGGCCACCGTCAAACTCTGCATCATCCTTGTGCTCGATGCTGGCAATAGCCTCATCGCGGCTGATAGGAGTGGTGTTGTTGACGAACTGTGAAGCCTCATACCAGCGTACTGCCTTACCTGTCTCCTGGTCGATAACCAGATAATCATCTACCAGGTTCTGGCTTGGAGTGTGGTCGAGCCAGCACTCAAAGATATCTGGATTCTTGAACAAAGGTCCGCAACCGTTCTTCTCAAGGTTTGAGTTGAGCAGGTTAGGGATGAGGTTGATCATATCAGTACCCTGTACGGTTGTATTGTCCTTGCTCCAGTACTGAGCCAGAATGATCTCTGGTGAAGAGTAAGCACCGTCCTGGTTGAAGATACTCTCATAGTTGGCATCGAGTGAAACACCTTTGAGGGCATCAACTGCGTCGATAGCCTCCTGATAAAGGCTCTTGCCTGCCTGCAGAGATGCATTGTCGTTGGTATAAGCTGCAGCTGTAAGGCAAACCTCAGAGAGGAATGCATAGCCGGCATTCTTTGTCAGGCGACCAGCCTCTGCCTCTTCTGGCAAGTTAGGAATAGCCTCACGCAAATCGGTCAGTACGTGCTGGTAGCTCTCTACGATATCCTTGGTAAGAGGAAGATTGAACTCATCGTTGGTGTTGAGTACACGGTCCACCCAGATATAACGGCCAGCCTTGCGAGCCAGGTCGAAGTAAATCATGGCGCGCATCATCTTTGCCTCTGCTGTGTAGCGTGCCTTGTAAGCCTCAGGAATAGATGATTCCTTCATCTTCTCGATGATGAGGTTACAGTTACGGATAGAGGTAAAACGGCTGTTCAAACCACAATCGTAGGTGTTCTCGATAAGGCCACGAGCCTCGCCTGGACAGTCGGCACGGCAGTTCACCATGTTGTTGGTGAATGTCTTGTCCCATGTAGAGAACCATTCGTAAAGGCCGAATGCATTGCCATAGTTTCCGATGACGAATGCATCAACAGTACCCTGTGTCTCCCAAACTGTTGTTTCAGGATAGCCTTCTGTTGGCTTGGTGTCGAGGAAATCGCTGCAGCTCTGAAGGCCGAGGGCTCCCATCAACAGAATTGGCAATATATGTTTATGTTTCATAATGAATATGCTTTTTAATTATTGTTAGAATTTAGAAGCCGATGTTCACGCTGATTGTATATACTCTTGAAATCGGATATGTATAACCACTACCAGAACCTGACTCAGGATCGAATCCCCACTTCTTGGCAGGGCTGAAGGTAAGGAGGTTGTAGCCTGCGAGAGATACATTACACTTGGTAAACCATCCCAGCTTGCTGAGAACGGTACGCTTCAAGTCGTAACCGATAGAGAGGGTCTTCAAGCGCAGGTAGTGAGCATCAACCAACCAGAAGTTAGAGCTTACGAAGTTGTTGTTGCCGTTGAAACCTGCTGATGCATGTTGACGTGGGTAGAGACTGTTGGTATTGTCAGGTGCCCAGATATCCTTCTGGAAATCGTAAATCACTGGCAAATAGTTACTGTTACCACCCTGAAGAATGCTATCTATATAGAGGTTATAGTTGGTAGCACCCTGCCACAACATATTGAGCGACCAGCCCTTGTATTCCAAATCTACATTGAAACCATAGTTAGACTGTGGAGTTCCACCTGAACCCTGGCGATACTGGTCATCACCATCAATCTTACCGTCACCGTTGAAGTCGTAGTACTTCAAGTCACCGGCCATCAGGTTGGTTGAGCCATTACGCTTAGGACTGTTCATGATGTCCTCATAATTCTTGTAGAAGCCGAGGTTCTTGTAGTAAACACCAGAGTAAGCACCTACCTGTGTGCTGCGCTTATATGGGTTCTTCAATGAAGTCTCGCTCTCGTTAGGGTTGATGTTCCAACGGTCATCGTAGAAGGTGAAGTTGGCAGAAATACCATACTTCAAGTCACCGAAGTTGTCCTTCCACTGGAGTACGAACTCAGCACCACGGCGGATGCTCTCACCGTCTGACTTCACGTAAGGAAGGCTCTTGCCCAGAGGAGCTGTATAACCTACGTTTGAAGGTGAAGCGATGTAACCTGTTGTAACCTTGGCAAAGTAATCGATAGATCCAGACAAGCGACTGTTGAGTGTAGCGAAGTCAACACCGATGTTGAAGTCCTTGGTGGTGTACCAGGTCATATCTGGACTGATAAGGCTACCCTCATAGAAGCTTGAGTACCACTTGCCGCCGAGGTAAGCACCACGGGTATTCATACCATAGGAAGATACATAAGCGAAACGACTTATATTGCTGTCCTGACCGATCTCACCGTAAGAAGAACGGATCTTCAAGAGGTTGAGCACCTTGTCGATACCGAGGTTCTTGTAGAATGCTTCGTCAGATACTGCCCATGCTGCAGAGCCAGAGAAGAAGGTTCCCCAACGCTTGTTCTTTGGGAAGTAGTCACTACCGTCATGACGCATATTTACCTCGAACATGTAGCGAGAATCATAGTCGTACTTCAAACGGCCGATAAAGGCTGCACGGCGATAACCTACACCCTCTTGTGAACCGTTGGTAGCTGTATCTACAGGACCTGAATTCATCTGGTCAACGTCGAAGAGGTATGAGTTACGAGCCAAAGATGAGTTGTCGTAATCAGAACCGCTGGCCTCAACACCGAAGGTTGCACCCACAGTATGCTTCTCAAAGAAGGTACGAGAGTAGTCAACGAAGAACTGAGTATTGAAGTTGCTGCGGTAGTAAACGTTCTTGCTCAGGCTAGGCTTGTTGGCTGTAGCAGGATTGCCCTCCCAGTCGTATGTCTGTGCAGACTTCTCCCAGGTCTTGTTGTGGTCGTTCACGATACCGTAGCTGGCGAGCGCCTTCAGGGTAAGTCCCTTCACCCATGGCACCTCCCAGATCAGGTTGAGGTTACCACGTACAGAACTGATTTGTTCCTTATAGTAACCGCCATCACCGCTGATGTCAACGAGAGGGTTATCGGTAGTACCGCTGTAAATCTGTCCGTACTGGTTGTAAGCAGGCTCCCAAGGGCGCTTGTTCTGGATGTGAGACCATACATTGTAATATCCACGACCAGAAGCTGTTGCTGGTTCCTTGGTATCCACGATGTAAGCATCTACACCTGTCTGTACCTTCAAACCAATCTGCTTGAAGTAAGCCTCCATATTGGTACGGAAGTTGTAGCGCTGCATGTTGTTGGAGTTGGTGCGATAGATAGACTCCTGGTTGTAGTAACCCAGACCTGTGTAAATCTTCATCACATCATTACCACCTGCTACAGAGAGATTGTGGCGCATTTCAGGAGCGAAAGTACGCATACATACGTCCTGCCAATCTACATTAGGATGACCCTTTGGATCAGAACCGTTGCGGAAGAGTTCCAGTTCTTCCTGAGAGTACTGAGGGGCACGTCCGTCATATTCCAGACCGCGGTTCAGATAGGTAGCTGCTGTGTAAGAATCTACCTTATCCTGCAAGTCGGCTGGCTGAGAGAGTGTGTAGTTGAAGCTATAGTCAATATTCAACTTGCCTGTAGCTCCCTTCTTGGTAGTTACCATGATGATACCGTTGGCTGCTCGAGCACCGTAGATAGCGGTAGCAGAAGCATCCTTCAATACAGTTACCTGGTCGATATCATCTGTATTCAAGTTCTGGAAGTCACGCTCCTCACAGATAATGTTATCGATAACGTAGAGAGGTGTGCCACCACCACGGATCTTGATAGATGCCTTGGCATTGATACCACCACCTGACTGCTGCACGATAAGACCAGGAGCACGTCCTGCCAAACTCTGTGTAATATTAGGTACAGGTACCTTAGCGATGTCATCTGCCTTTACAGAAGAGATGGCAGATGTAGTCTTTCTCTTAGAAGTAGTACCGTAACCTACTACAACTACTTCGTTGAGGGTTTTAGAATCTTCATAGATTACAACATCCAAAGGTTGACCTTTGAACTTCACTTCCTGTGTTACATAACCAATGTAGGAAACAACAACAGTCTGTCCTTTTTCTACACCAGAAAGGGTAAATACACCATCCAGGTCAGTTACAGCTCCTGTCTTTTCGGAACCTTTCACCTTGACCGTTGCACCAATAATTGGTTCACCAGCAGCGTCCTTTACCACACCCTTGCAAACAGCACCCTGCTGTGTTACCTGGGCTACACCAAATGTACTTGAGGAAGGAACAGTACTCGCATTGGCGCCACCTACTAAAATCGTAGATAGTAATAGGGTCATGCCAAACTGACTTTTTTTGCTCATAATTGTT
>ENA-OOSI01000641-OOSI01000641.1-human-gut-metagenome-genome-assembly--contig:-NODE-641-length-10023-cov-1.868880_pt1 | contig 10023 bp, 8 predicted proteins | sample MGYA00241171_ERZ501200 | MGnify/ENA primary metagenome ERZ501200 (study PRJEB25962, sample SAMEA2042554) | human gut metagenome | biome: human gut; feature: human-associated habitat; material: faeces...
GGCGGCACTCAATTGAGAGCCCCGATGCCCGGCACGGTCATCGACTTCAAAGCGACAAGCGGAGCGGCTGTCAAGAAAGGTCAGACCGTACTTATCCTTGAAGCAATGAAAATGGAAAACGAAATCGTGGCACCCGCAGACGGCGTTATTACTTTCGTCGCGTCAAAGGGCGCAAGCGTCAACACCGACGACTTACTTGCCGTTATCGCATAAGGAGGCATCATGTTTCAAAGTATATTGCTCGACTCGACGAGCGGTACGCTGAAAGAATGGTTCCAAAACCTTTGGAACGACACGGGTTTCGTCGTCGATTATTCCAGGTTCGAAGGATACAGTCTTGGTATCTGGGGCTGTCTGATAATGCTTGTCGTAGCGTGCTTTCTCGTGTACCTTGCCGTTGTGAAAAAGTTTGAGCCGATGTTGCTTGTCGGCATTGCTTTCGGCGCGTTTCTTATCAATATCCCGGGCGCGTACGACGCTTTGATGGCGGGCCCAGCAAACGGACAACCCGGCGGACTTTTCTGGTATCTTTATAAGGGCGTCGAATGGGTTATTTTCCCGCCGTTGATTTTCTTAGGGATCGGCGCGATGACGGATTTCGGTCCGCTTATCGCAAATCCGAAGTCGTTGCTTTTAGGCGCGGCGGCGCAGGTCGGTATATTCCTTGCGCTTCTTATCGCGCTGCTTATCGGGTTTACTCCGCAGGAAGCGGGCGCAATCGGCATTATCGGCGGCGCGGACGGTCCTACGGCAATCTACGTAACGTCCAGGCTCGCACCAAATCTTATTGGGGCCAATCGCAATCGCGGCGTACAGTTATATGGCGCTCGTTCCCGTTATCCAGCCGCCCATTATGAAACTGTTGACGACGGAAAAGGAACGCAAAATCCGCATGGAACAACTTCGTCCCGTGTCGAAAAAGGAAAAAATAATGTTCCCGATCATCGTTACGGGTATCGTCGGTATCGTGCTTCCCAGCGCATTGCCGCTTCTCGGAATGTTGATGCTCGGAAACCTGTTCAAGGAATCCGGCGTTGTGCCGCGCCTTGTTAAAACCGCAAGCAACGAACTTATAAACATCGTTACGATTTTGCTGGGCGTCGTCGTCGGGACAAAAGCGTTCGCGCCGTACTTCCTGACTCTTAAAACCCTGAAAATACTGTTCCTCGGAGTGTTCGCGTTCTCGATGGGCACGGCAGGCGGCGTACTGCTCGGAAAACTTATGTGCAAGCTTTCAAAGGGCAAAATCAATCCGCTTATCGGCGCGGCGGGCGTATCGGCAGTTCCTATGGCGGCGCGCGTCGTTCAGGACGTCGGACGTCAGTACGACCCCGAGAACTATCTGCTTATGCACGCTATGGGACCTAACGTCGCCGGCGTTATCGGCAGCGCAATCGCAGCAGGCGTCTTGCTTGCAATACTGTAAATGGAGATTACTATGGCTGAAATTACAAAAAAACCGGTTAAAATTACCGAAACGATATTGCGTGACGCGCATCAGTCGCAGGCGGCGACTCGTATGCGCCTTGAAGAAATGTTGCCGGCGTGCGCGCTCCTTGACAAGGCGGGATATTACAGCCTTGAATGTTGGGGCGGCGCAACCTTTGACTCTTGTTTAAGGTTTTTGAACGAGGATCCGTGGGAAAGACTGCGCGCACTTCGTCACGCTATGCCGAACACGAAACTTCAAATGTTGTTCAGGGGACAAAATATCCTCGGATACAAACATTATGCGGACGACGTCGTGGACAACTTCGTGCGCCTTTCAATCAAAAACGGCATCGATATCATTCGTATTTTCGACGCGCTGAACGACGTCAAAAACTTGCGTCAGGCAATCGACAGCACCAAAAAATACAAGGGCATTTGCGAATGTGCGATGAGTTATACCGTAAGCCCCGTTCATACGACGGAGTATTTCGTAAACCTTGCGGAAACCCTTGCGAATATGGGCGCGGATATCATCTGCATTAAGGATATGGCAAACCTGTTGTTGCCGTACACCGCGTACGAACTCGTGTCGGAAATCAAGAAAAAGGTGGGTATTCCCGTGCATATTCACACGCATAACACGTGCGGCACCGGCGATATGGTCAACCTTAAAGCAATCGAAGCGGGCGCGGACATCGTGGATACCGCTTTGTCGCCGCTCGGAAACGGCACGTCGCAACCCGCAACCGAACCGCTTGTCGCAACGTTGCAGGGCACGCCTTACGATACCGGCATCGACCTTGAAGTGCTGTCCGAAGCGTCCGATTATTTCAGAAAAGTCGCAGACCGTTTGAAAGCCGACGGCTTCCTTTCGGACAAAGTTCTGAAAGTCAACATCAAGGCTCTTATGTATCAGGTTCCCGGCGGCATGCTTTCAAATCTTATCAATCAGTTGAAAGAGCAAAACGCAAGCGATAAGTATCAGGAAGTTCTGGAAGAAGTACCCCGCGTGAGAAAGGATTTGGGTTATCCGCCGCTCGTTACGCCCACAAGCCAGATCGTCGGCACGCAAGCCGTCCTGAACGTCGTTATGGGCGAACGCTACAAAATGGTTACCAAGGAAACAAAAGGTCTGTTGCACGGTGAATACGGCACGCTTCCCGCAGAACCCGATCCCGAACTTTACAAGAAAGTCTGGGGCGACGAGCCGAGAATTACTTGCCGTCCTGCCGACCTTATCCCGCCCGAGTACGAAAAGTTCAAGGAAGAAGTCAAACCTTATTACGAACAGGAAGAAGACGTTTTGTCGTACGCTTTGTTCCCGCAGGTCGCGACGAAGTTCTTTGAACAACGCAAGGCAAAACTGCACGGCGTGGACAACGTCCTTGGCAGCAAGGAAGAAAACATTCATCCGGTATAAAGATGAGAATAGTTATTATTGGCGGAGGAGCGAGCGGTATGCTCGCTTCTTCAATGATTTCAAAAAACAATAAAGTCATTCTTGTCGAGAAAAACGAAAAACTCGGCAAAAAACTTTATATCACGGGGAAAGGCAGATGCAACGTCACAAACGACTGCGCCCCGCGTGAGTTTTTGGAAAACGTCGTTACAAACGCAAAATTTATGCAAAGCGCGATTTACGGCTTTACGAGCGAGGATACGATGGCGTTTCTGGAAGAAAACGGACTGTCGCTTGTCGTCGAGCGCGGAAACAGGGTTTTCCCGAAAAGCAATAAATCGTCCGACGTCATAAAAACGCTGTGCAACGCGCTTTTGAAAAACGGCGTCGAAGTAAGGCTTAATACCGTTGTCGAAAGCGTGAAAAAGACGGGAAATACTTTTATTGTCGCCACAAGCAACGGAGATATCGAGTGCGACGCGGTCGTCGTTGCGACGGGCGGCGTTTCTTATCCGCTGACAGGCAGCACCGGCGACGGATATAAATTTGCAAAAAGTTTTTCGCACGATATCGTAAGACCGAAAGCGTCGCTTTGTCCCATAAGAGTCGTGGAACAAAATATCGCGAAAGAGTTGGAGGGGCTGTCCTTAAAAAACGTCGACGTGAGCGTCATAAAAGACGGCAAAAAAATCGTCGGTGAGTTTGGCGAGATGATTTTCACCGCGTTCGGCGTGTCGGGCCCCACGATTTTAAGCATTAGCGCAAACATAAATAAAATCGACTTGAACAACACGAAAATTTCAATCGACCTTAAACCCGCGTTGACGTACGAAGAGCTTGACAAAAGGGTGTTGTCAGATTTCAAACTCTTTTCAAATAAGGAGTTCAAAAACGCTTTGTCCGACTTGTTGCCGAAAAAACTAATCCCCGTTATCGTCAGACTTTCGGGAATTAAGGAAGATACAAAAGTAAACGTTATTTCGGCAGAAAACCGCAAAAACTTGGTGCATCTTCTTAAAAACTTTGATTTTTCTGTCAAATCACTTGCGCCGATTGAGGAAGCGGTGGTAACGAGCGGCGGCGTAAACGTCAAAGAAATTAACCCGAAAACGTTTGAAAGTAAGAAAGTGCAAAATCTTTATTTCATCGGCGAAGTCGTGGACGTTGACGCATACACGGGCGGGTTTAATCTGCAAATCGCGTGGTCGAGCGCGGTTGCCGCCGCGCGCGCCTTATCCCGTTGAAATTTTCAAACGAAAAAACGCTTGATTTATTTATTGAATTATATATAATTATCTTATGGCAAAACACGAAAAACACTTCAATATCGCGCTTGACGGACCGTCCGGCGCAGGAAAAAGCACCGTTGCAAAGGCTCTTGCGAAACGCCTTGACATCATATATCTCGACACCGGCGCAATGTATCGCTCGCTTGCGTACGTCGCCGTAAAACAAGGTATCGACGTCAACGACGAAGCGGCTGTAAAGCCCATGCTTGACAACCTCGATATGAAAATTATCACCGGCGACTCGCAACAGATTATCGTCAACGGGGAAAACGTCACGCCGTTCATCAGGGAACATTACGTGTCGAAAGCCGCGTCCGATATTTCCGCGTTGCCGTCTGTCAGGATTAAACTTGTCGAGCTTCAACGGGAAATCGCAAAAAACGACTGCGTCGTTCTGGACGGACGAGATATCGGCACTTACGTGTTGCCCGACGCAAAATACAAGTTTTTCATCACCGCAACGCCCGAAGTGCGCGCAAAACGCCGCTTTGAGGAGTTGAAGGCAAAGGGCGACGCGCCGTCCTATGAAAAGGTTCTGGAAGATATCAAAGTGCGCGATTACAACGATTCGCATCGCGCGTTCGCGCCGCTTAAACAAGCGGACGACGCCGTTCTCGTCGATACGACGAATATGTCGATTGACGAAGTTATTGATTTCGTTTTGAACAAAATGGAGAAGTAATTTATGGCAAAAATCGGAAAATTTGCACAAATAACCGCAAGAGTACTTCAAAAAATAATATGGCCGACAAAAATCTACGGCGCGGAAAATTTTGAAAAATTCAGTGGAGGTATCATTATTTCCAACCACTATGCGTCCGCTGCCGACGGCTCGATCATTTTCAACGCGTTTTTCAAAAATTATTTCAACGCGCTTGTGAAAGAAGAAGCCTTCAAAACAAAAATCGGCAATTGGTTTTTAACCGGCGTTGGCTGCATTCCCGTGAAGCGCGGCGAGGCGGATATCGACGCTTATAAAAAAGTCGTGACCGTTCTTAAAAACGGTGAAAATATTCTGATTTTCCCGGAAGGCACAAGGAATAAGGCGGGTACGGATGTCATGGCGCCGTTCAAAAAGGGCGTTTCGGTTTTCGCAATGCGTACGAAAGTTGAAATTCTGCCGACGCTTTATTTCAGAATGCACAGACCGTTTCGGAAAAATATCCTTGTCGTCGGCGAGCCTATCGACCTTCTGAAAGAGGGTTTTGACAGGAAACAGGACGCCGAAGCGACGGAATTCCTGTATGAAAAAATGCAGGCTTTAAGAGTAAAAGCAAACGAAATTGCAAAAGAACGCGGCTTGAAACAATATCCGCCGCGCAAAGTAAAAGCGAAAAAGTAAAGGCAGGTCAAGTTCTTGGAAATAATAAAAGCCGAACATCTCGGATTTTGTAACGGTGTGAAACGCGCGATTAACGTCGCGAAAACTCACGCGCCTTGCCTTACTTACAAAGAATTGATTCACAACAAAAAGGTCGTCGACGGGTTGAAAAACGAAGGAATTATTCCCGTTCACGACCTTTCTGTTGTTCAAAGCGGGGACAACGTAGTTATTGCCGCGCACGGCGCCGCGCCGTCGGATTTTGAAAAACTTGCGCGTATCGGCGCAAATGTTTATGACGCAACCTGTCCGATGGTCAAAAAAGTGCAGGAAATCGTGCGCGAGTATTCTACAAAAGGGTATAAAATCATAATACTCGGCGACAAAAATCATCAGGAAGTGCAGGGAATTTGCGGTTTTTCAGCCGAAACGCCCCAAATTGCCGCCGATTTTGACGAAATATCCCTTGAAGACGGCGAAAAGTTCGCAGTCGTTACTCAAACCACTTTTTTTGAAGAAAAATTTGAAAAAATCAAGGAAAAAATACAAAATATTATTTCATATACCCATAAAACAGTTGTTTTTTTCAATACAATTTGTTATACTACAATGGCAAAACGGGAAGAAGCGAAGTCCCTTGCGAAACGATGCGACGCCGTCGTCGTGATAAGCGACCGCTCCAGCGCAAACGGCAACCGCCTTTACGAGTTTGCAAAATCGATAAACGACAATACGTTTTTCGTCTCGGAAATTTCGGACTTACAGTCCGTGATGATATCAAAATACAACACGTTGGCCATAATGGCCGCAGCATCAACTCCGGATGAGTTGATTGAGGAGGTTTTAAGTTTTATGAGTGATACTCAAAACGAAGTTCTCGAAAACGCCACCGAGAACACCGCTACCGAGGAAGTTACCGAAGTAGCCACCGCCGCTCCCGAGGCAGGAGAGATGGCAGCAGCAGCGGATGCACCCGCTCAAAGTGCAAAGACCGAACTTACGATGGATGACATTATGGCATCCGACAAAGCCGCAGGTTTCACCACCTACCGTGAAGGCAAACGCATTCACGCAAAAATCATCAACGCCGACGAAAACGGTATTTTTGTCGAAATCGGCGGAAAGAAAGACGGCTTCATCGACAAGTCCGAAGTCAACATTGACGGCACGTACAACCCCGACGATTTCAAAGCGGGCGACACTATCGAAGCCGTTATTATCAACAAAAAGGGCGACAGCACTTACGTAACGCTCTCGAAACGCGAAATCGATCTCGTCAAGAAAAACGACGAAGAAGCTCTGAAAGCGTTTGAAAGCAAAGAATTCACCGTTGAACCTCCTCTTAAAATCGTTAAAAATAAAGAGGGCAATCCCGTCGGTCTCGAAGGCCGTCTCGGTGCTTTCACGGTATTCATTCCCGGCAGCCAGATCCGCATCGGCAGAGTCAACAACCTTGAAGATTATCTTGACAAGAAACTTCGCCTGCGTATGCTCCAAAAGAACGGTCGCCGCGTTACTGCATCGCAACGCGTCATTCTGGAAGAAGAAAAGGCTGAAAAGGAAGAAGCATTCTGGTCAACCGTCGTTCCCGGCGCTATCGTTAAGGGCAAGGTCAAACGCTTTGCTTCGTTCGGAGCGTTCGTGAGCGTCAAAGGTTACGACTGCCTCGCTCACATCAGCGATCTCAGCTGGAAGAAAATCAGCGAGCCTTCTGAAGTTCTGGAACTCAACCAGACTTACGACTTCATCGTTTTGAAGGCCGACCGCGAAACCGGCAAAATCTCGCTCGGTTACAAACAACTTCAAAAGAAACCTTATGAACTCGCCGCCGAAAAATATCCTGTCGGCACGGTCATCAAAGGTACCATCGCAAGGATTCATCCTTTCGGAGCGTTCGTACAAATCGAGGATGGCATCGACGGTCTTATCCACGTTTCGCAAATTTCGCACAAATATGTGAAAGAAGCGTCCGAACTCCTTAAAGAAGGTCAGGAAGTCGAAGCGAAGGTCATCAGTTTCGAGGGCAACCGCATCACTCTTTCAATGAAAGAACTTGAACCCGCTCCCGAAGAAAAGCCCGCTCGCGAAGAAGTCGCTCCCGAAGCCGCAGACAGCGCGGAAGGCGAAGTCAAATCCAAGGCTCCTCGCGCTCCCAGAAAGAAGTTTGAATACAACCCCGAAAAGGCGGAAGAACGCAAACGCGATCGTCGCGATAACTCCGACGAACCGCACGAATGGGTCAGCGACAGCGGCAACGCAACTCTTGCAGACCTTTTGAAAGGCATCGATTTCAAATTCGATGACGAAGAAAACAAATAAGGGTTAAAGCCCTTGTGCTGTATGGGCGACGCATTTGTCGCCCATATTTTTTTATCGGAGGTATTATGTCTGATTATGCAAATCCGCTCGTGACGAGATACGCTTCGCACGATATGTCCGAGATTTTTTCGGAAGAAGAAAAAATCGTTTTGTGGCGCAGACTTTGGGTTGCGCTTGCCGAATCCGAAAAGGAACTCGGGCTCGGTATCACCGACAGACAAATCGAAGAACTGAAACAAAACGTGACGAACCTTAACCTTGACGTTGCACACGAACGCGAAAAAGTCGTCCGCCACGACGTTATGGCGCAGATTTATGCGTATGCGTTGCAGTGTCCGCTTGCCGCACCCATCATTCACCTTGGCGCGACAAGTTGTTTCGTCGACGACAATGCCGACCTTATTTCATATTACAAAGCGCTTGTGCTTTTGAGAAATAAAATCGTTGCTGTCATCGCGAAACTTAAAGATTTTGCAAACAGATATAAAAATCTTCCGACGCTTGCGTTCACGCATCTTCAACCCGCGCAGCCTACGACCGTCGGCAAACGCGCGACGCTTTGGGCGCAGGACCTTGCAAAAGATTACGAAAACGTTACGGCAATCATTGATAATTTCAGGCTTCGCGGCGTAAAAGGTACGACCGGCACGCAGGCGAGTTTTAAGGAACTTTTCTTGGGCGATTATAAAAAGGTAAAAGAACTTGACAAACTCGTTTGCAATAAAATGGGCTTTGAAAAAACGTTTGCCGTCAGCGGTCAGACTTATACGAGAAAATTCGATTTTGAACTTTTGTCCGTGCTTGCCGGCATTGCCGAAAGTGCAATGAAATTTGCAAACGATATAAGGCTTTTGCAAAGCATGAAGGAAATCGAGGAGCCTTTTGAGGCAACCCAGATTGGCAGTTCCGCAATGGCATATAAGCGCAATCCCATGCGTACCGAGCGTATGACAGCGTTGTCGCGTTACGTGATGTCGCTGCCGATAAACACCGCAATGACTGCCGGTACGCAATGGCTCGAACGCTCGCTTGACGACAGCGCGAACAGGCGCATCGTTATCCCCGAGGCGTTTTTGGGCGTTGACGGAATCCTTAATCTTTACAACAACGTTTCGTCAAATCTCGTCGTGTACGAAAACATGATAAAACGCCATCTGAATGCCGAACTTCCGTTTATGGCAACCGAAAATATCCTTATGGAATGCGTTAAAGCGGGCGGAAACCGTCAGGAATTGCACGAAAAAATCCGCGTTCACAGCATGGAAGCGGGTAAAACTGTGAAAATCGAAGGGAAAGAAAACGACCTCCTTGAAAGAATCGCAAACGACGCCGCTTTCGCCGCGGTTAAAGACAAACTGGCGGAAATCGTAAACGTTGAAAACTTTATCGGCTTCGCGCCCGAACAAGTGGACGATTTTATTGCGGAAGTTCTGAATCCGATTTTGTCGAAAAACCCCGATGCCGCAAAAATCGAATCGGAAATCAACGTATAGGGCAAACGACAGATATAAATCGAATTGTTGCATTGTCGCAACCGAAAACACGAAAGTGTTTGTGCGTGTTTGTAACGATATAATAAAAAAGACTTACTAACAAGTAAGTCTTGGCAGGGGAGACGCGATTCGTGTAATAGCGAAGCGAAGGTGATTGCACCGAAAGCAAAGCGTCAGACGCAACCGTAATGCGACAGCATTGTTGCGTGTTCGTAAATACAAGCATAATAAAAGACTTACTACTTGTAGTAAGTCTTGGCAGGGGAGACGCGATTCGAACACGCAACCTACGGTTTTGGAGACCGCTACTCTACCGTTGAGCCACTCCCCTAATAAGTGCAAGTAAATTTGCTTAGTTAGTATAGCGTAATTTACCGATAAAGTCAAACATTAAATGCGTGTTTTTTTATTTGATGAAATTTTTATTTTTGAACAGCAATGTTTTTATGAGCGACCATATCGGGATCCCGGTAGCTAAAGCTGAAATACAGAGGACGTTATTGATAAGGTCGTCGATTTTGCCAAAGTCGGTACGAAGGAGCAGTGCGTTGACCACAAGTACAAAAAGGATAATGACGGCGGCAATAATACAGCATATTACGGTTGAAAAAGTAGGCTTAGCGAAACGGTAGCTTTTTTTATTCGGAGCAGTCAGGAGTATCATGCCGAAAGCTACGGGTGCGATACATGCTGCAAGAGCGGTATAGACCAAGGCTGAAGGGTTATATTCGTTTACATTCGATATTCCTATCAGATAAAGCAGCAATAACT
>ENA-OOSI01000647-OOSI01000647.1-human-gut-metagenome-genome-assembly--contig:-NODE-647-length-9994-cov-2.260388_pt1 | contig 9994 bp, 9 predicted proteins | sample MGYA00241171_ERZ501200 | MGnify/ENA primary metagenome ERZ501200 (study PRJEB25962, sample SAMEA2042554) | human gut metagenome | biome: human gut; feature: human-associated habitat; material: faeces...
AGATAAGCCTAAAGAGCCACCGATTACAAAGGAAAAAGAAGAAACGCCTTCCGTCATTTTATTATCTAAGAAATTAGAAAATGATATGGAATCCATTTCTTTTCCATGTAAATCTAATAAAACAACAAAATCATTCTTTTTTATCTTTTGAAGGAGTTTATCTCCTTCTTTTCTTTTAATTAATTCTTCTTCTTTTAAAGAAGCTTTATCGGGAATTTTTTCGTCCGCTACTTCGATGATTTCAATTTCGGCGTAAGCTTGCAAACGTTTTTTATATTCTGAAACCGCATCTATAAAGTATTTTTCTTTGATTTTGCCGACTGCAATAATGGATATTTTCATAATTTAATTTTATCTCCACCAATGAGTATCTCATATTGAGAAGCGGCTCGAATTTGAAACCGATCTGGGTTGATTTTTTCTTTTCTAAATACGCGTAAATATGCTTCTAAAGCTTTTTCTTCTGTATTCGCTTCTTGTGATAAGTGCGCTAAGACAATTTCTTTGGTTTTATCACCGATGCACTGCGTTAAATAGTAAGCACTATCTTCATTACTTAAGTGACCTTCATCACCAAGTATTCTTTGTTTTAACTCATAAGGACGATTCGTGGCTAATAACATCCTTACATTATGATTGCTTTCAAAAATATAATAATCCGCATTCTGCATATGTTTTAAATTGTTTTCACTTACATAACCAGTGTCCGTCATGTACACTAATTTTTCTTCGTCATCTTCAATCACAAAGCCTAAAGGATTTTCAGCATCATGAGAAGTAGGCAAAGTAAAAACACGAAAACCCGCAATGTCGTAGTGGTTATATGGCTCTAAATAGCCTGATTCATCCATATCATACGTACCTTCTCCAGCAAACATGGGAATGTCTTTTAAAAAGCGTAATCCGGCAGTATGATCACTATGATCATGTGTGATTAAAACAGCAGAAATATCTTCTAATCGATAAGGAGTTTTGGATAGCTGCTCTAAAAATCTTTTTTGGGTAAGCCCCATATCGATTAATATTACATGTTGATGAGACGCTACTAATGTCGCATTTCCTTTGGAACCACTTGCTAAAACGTAAAATTCCATTACTCATCATCCTCTTCGTGGGGACGAGCAGGATCATCAAAACGGCCAATGCTTTTCGTAAAGGTTAATTCAACTTCACCAATTTGACCATTACGGTTTTTGGCAATCAATACTTTTACAATAGAGACACTTGAATCTTCTCCATTCGGTGCTTTCGTCTCTTCTTTATTAGCGTCACCCTTTTTATCTTGCGCATAGTAATCTTCTCGATAAAGCAATAAAACTTGGTCCGCATCTTGTTCAATAGATCCGGATTCACGTAAGTCACTTAAAACAGGTTTTTTACTTCCTGTACGGCTATCTACCGCACGAGAAAGCTGGCTAATCACAAGAATAGGTATTTTTAATTCACGCGCTAATTCCTTTAAAGAACGAGAGATTTCTGATACTTCTAATTGACGACTTTCAACTTTTTTAGCGCCAGTAGTAATTAAACCGATGTAATCAATCATAATCAATGAAAGATCAGGACATTCGGTTTTAAGTTTTCTAGACTTTGCTAAAATATCCATGAGTTTAATCCCTGGAGTGTCATCAATATAGAGTTTAGTTTCAGCAAGTTCATTCATCGCTCTTTCTAACTCTAACTGTTCACGTTTTGTAAGAAAACCTGTTTGAATTTTCCCTAAATCCACACAGGAACGATTTGCTAATAAACGTAAAATCAATTGTTCAGATGGCATTTCTAATGAGAAAATAGCGACCGGTGTATTTGTTTTAGATGCCGCATTAAAAGCAATGTTAAGTCCTAATGCCGTTTTACCAACCGAAGGACGGGCTGCTAAAATAATGATATCGGAAGGTTGAAAACCATGCGTTTTCATATTGAGTTCACGAAATCCAGTCGTTACCCCCGTAACTCCATCTTCAGAAGCTTTTTTCTGAGTTAAAAGCATTTGGCGCACTTTTTCAGTCACTTGTTTAGAAGTAGAGAAAGAACTAATTCTTCTCTTTTCTGCTGCTTTATCTACTCTTCTTGCTGCATCACCAATAAAGGTACCAATATCTTCAATTTCATTTTCGCTATATTCTTTAATAATATCATCCATCGTATTTAAAAGCGTACGTAAATAGGATTGATCCTGGACGATATGAATGTAGTGTTCGGTACTAGAAAAACTTACAATAGATTCACATAATTCATGTAAATAATCTACCCCACCTACTTTATCTAATTCTTTTAAATTGATTAATGCTTCCGTTACGGTTTTGATATCAACAGGAATTCCTTTTTGTTGCACATCTAAAATAGCACTAAAAATAATTCGGTGCTTGATATCATAAAAGTCTTCTTCTTCAAGTAGGCTTGATGCATCCAAAAGCGATTCCTTTGAAAGCATCATCGCGCCTAATACTGTTTTTTCTACTTCAACATTGTTCGGCTGCTTCTCAATCATGGATTTCACCGCACTTTTTCACTAACATGAACTTTAAATGTGCCAATAACGCCCTTATAAAGTTCGATTTTCATCGTGGTTATACCAAAGACATTAACGGTATCTTTCTCCACAAATTTACGTTTGTCTAAAAGAATACCATGTCTTTCTTTCATTGCTTCACAAACTTGTTTACTGGAAATAGAGCCAAACATTCTTCCATCTTTTCCTGGTGTTGCTTGGAATTCTAGTATGATATCTTTTAAACGAACAACAAGTTCTTCCGCTTCTTTTTTCTTATTGGCTTCTTCTTGTTTTTTTGCTTCGATTTGATTATCTAAAATCTCACGACTTCTTTTCGTAGCAAGAACTGCTAAACGACGAGGTAATAAGAAGTTATTTCCATAACCATCACTTACATCGACAGTTTGTCCTTTTTTTCCTACGCCTCTTACATCTTGTAATAAAATAACTTGCATAAAGAAGTCCCTCCTTTTACTTCTAATTAAGCTTCTTGAGAATCGCTTAAATCGGATAACTCAAGTATTTTTTCTCTTACTTTTTCACGTACATCTTCCACGGTTAAGCCATGGGTTGTAAATAAAACCGCAGCGCGATCAAATTCGCCGCCACCATAGCCATCTGGGAAGCTTTCTGCGACACGTTGTACGTTATATTTACCATTACCGCGACAACTCACTTTAATTCCATTATCGCTTACTTTACCAATAACAAAGCAAGCATCAACATCTTTCGTGGCCACGTGTTCGTCCGCTACTTTAGCTAAAATATCTTCATCTAAAAGTGAATTTGGATTTTTAGGATCGGTTGCACAAATAATGAAAATATGAATACCACCGCTAATATAGAAATTTAAAGAATTATACACCGCGGAAGTGCCCGCACCGATACTACATTTTAATTGATAGGTTTCATAAGCTTCTTTTAACATATTACTGGCATTTTCTGATTTAGCACCCCGTTGAACAAGCATATTACAAGCGGAATAAGTTGTCGTATCTACACGGTTTTTAAAGAAACCTGTATCGAGCATTATACCTGATAACAAAACATCTGCGATTAATGGATTCATCTTACAATCTTCTTCGGTATATTGAAGTAAGTGAGTTACCATTTCTGAACAAGAAGAAATAGAAGGATCAACGCATTCAAGAATAGGAGCAATTTCCATATCTTTTGTATTTTTCATGTGGTGGTCAAATACGATGACTTTACTTGGCGTCATAGATTTACTATTTCTATCAAAAATTTTACTTAATAACGAACCGACTGGATTATATACATCAGTAAGAATAATTAAAGAACGATCATCCATTAAATCAGGAACATCATTGGGGGTAATAAAGATAGACTTTAATCCCGATGAACGTAAGGTTTGGAATGCGGTTAAAGTATTGGATTGTGCTGAGTTACTATCAAAGACAACATAAGCAGGAATACTTTCACCATTGTTACGATGAACTGTTTTTACAAAGGAATAAAAACCTAATGAGCTACCTAAGCTATCCATATCGGAAATTTTATGTCCAGAAATAATGACTTTAGAAGCTTCACGAATACTAGAAGACAATGATTGAGCATAGGTACGATAACGCACCAAGTTTTGTTGTCTTTGTACTTTGTTGGTTCCACCAAATACGGTTTGACCATCAATATCCGAAACAATAATTTGATCACCACCACGACGTAAAGCAGTAGAACATGCTCTTGTAGCTTTGCTTTCAAGAGATACAATGCTTTCATTAAAGCCATGGGCGAAACCAATAGAAACGGTCATAACCGTTGCATCATCACCACGAGAATTTTCACGAATAGTTTCTAATAAAGTAAAGCGTTCTTCACGCATTTTATTAAAGTTTTCAAAGTTACTAATGATTAAGAATTCATCATCATTGGACATAACCGCAAGCGCGCCATGTTCGGAGAAATACTTATCGATTAAGTGATGCGTTTCAATAACTACATCATTAAATTTCTTAGTTTCTAAAATTTTCGATAATTCATCATAAGTATCAATAACTAATTTACCGATAACAATTGCTTCTTTTAAAGCCATTTCATGTTCTTCGGTATAATCAGAAACATCGCGGAATAAAAATAATCTTGAATCACGCAAATACTCTACATCAAATGTTGTGTTATTGACTTTGATTTGTACTGTTTTTTGTTCAGTTTCTTCTTCACTCTTAAACAAGCGAAGTGGCTCAAATAAACTATAAATATTCATATCGAGCATATTGATTTGACGACCACTTAAGAATTCATTGGTCCAAATGACCATGTCGTTTTTATCGACAACCGCTAATCCTAAGCGTGAGAAATCATAGGCTTCTTTTACATCTTGACCAATAATACTTGCTACATCTAAATCCGTTTTATGGGATACACGTACAAGTTTTGAAATATAGATTAATACCAAAAGTGTATCAATAAAAATGAAAGTAGAAAAAATAATGGATATCGCTAATGTATTTTTGGATAACGAATCCATCCATGGAATTGAAGCTTTGTTTTGGAGTAATAAAATAAAAGCAACAATAAATACGATTTGTATAAAGCCAAGAATAGAGCCAATTACTGTAAATTTATGTAATACATGGCTAATATTGGTTCGATTCTTTTTTTTCTTCTTTTTCGCTTGTAAAGCCGTAACTGCATTCATTGAATATGAAGTCGGAACTTTTTTCACGATGATCACCTCAATCATTATTTAAGTATATTATACACGTCGATAGTTAAAAATAAAATAGAACATATAGTTCTATTATTTTTAAGACCAGTAATTTCAATCGTTTTAATTTTCTTTTCTATGCAAAATTTTCTTTTTTTCTCTATGGTAAGAAATAAAAGATTGGACCACACCATTGATTACATGAAGAGGGAATAAAACGATAAATAAGCAAGCAAGTAAATAAATCCACATTTTATTCTTTTCACGAGCGAGTCGAGAAAAATAAACTAAAGAGATTAATAAGTAAACTAAAGAAAAAATGATAATGACGTTTAAAAGAATTTCCCATAGGGTGCGAAGCCAACTTGGAAATTGTTGGTACAACACAATCGTTCCAAAAACAATGACACTTACCACGCAAAATAAAATATTCACTATCAAAGGAAAACGGATTTCTTGAAAAGAAAATTGATCTGTTTCGTGTTGGAAAATTCTTTTTGATAATAATAATGTTACATAATGAAACAATACACCTTCTAAAAGACTCATAATCGCAATAATACTTGGCACTAATCCTTTAGATATGGCTTCCACCATAATTTTAGTTTCTTCATTTAGTTCAGGAATCTTTTGAAATAAAGCTTGCAGAACTGAAGAAATTTCATCATAAATTGAATATCCATAAAGAAGTTGAGAGAAAACAAGCATAGTTAAAACATTAATCACAACAGAGCCTAAAACAGCAATAGTAACATGAACGCCTTGTTTTTTCGTTTTATAAAGACTTAATCCATACAATAAGCCGATTAAATTGCCGCTTAATACAAAAAATAAACCATGTAAAGGATTGTGCGCTAACGATAGACTGGAAATGGCAATCATAGGAATTAATCCTTTAACGAAACCATACCGCATCGTATAAAGAGCCACAGGAATAGGAATTAAAAAAGGAAACAATTCTTCAATTTCTAATCCGGTAACATGAGAGATTAAAAGGATTGCAATGGCAATCGCAGTCGTCATCGCCGCGTCCGTTAAATATTTTAATTTGTTCATTTTTTACTCTCCTTTCCTTATTAGAATAAAAGCCCCCGAAACCATACTTCGGAGGCCTTATGTTTTTTAATTTAATTAGTCGATAACATATGGTAATAAAGCCATATAACGAGCATTTTTAATTGCTTTCGCTAATTCACGTTGATATTTTGCACAGGTACCAGTCACACGACGTGGAGTGATTTTACCGTTTGGAGAAATAAATCTCTTTAATAATTCGACATCTTTGTAGTCGATATATGCAACTTTATTTTTGGTGAAATAGCAAACCTTTTTACGAGGTCTAATTTTTTTGAAACCCATTGTTTCATCCACCTTTCATTGATTAATTTTTATTTTTTAAAATGGCAAATCATCATCTGGAATATCAATAGATGATAAGTTACGATTGCCACTATCTTCAGCCATGTCATCGAAAACTGGCGTCTCTTCTTTTGGCGCCGCTTCGGTACTCGTGCCTTTTGGTTCTAAGAATTGGACAGAATCACAAATGACTTCTAATACATTTACTTTACGTCCGTCTTTAGCGTCATAAGTACGTTGATTTAAACGACCTTCAACACCAACAAGCGAACCTTTTCTAGTAAATCTCGCCATATTGTCTGCAGCTTGATTCCAAACTGTACATGGAATAAAACTTGCACTTCTTTCTGCTCCGCTTTTCACACGGTTATCTACCGCAATGGTGAAGGATGCGACAGCAATACCAGAACTTGTTCTTCTAAGTTCAGGATCTCTAGTTAAACGACCTACTAATACGACACGATTAATCATGATTGAATTCCTCCTTATATTCTTTATTCAGCATGACCGAGAACGATCAAATGACGAAGAATATTGTTGTTAATTTTGGCAAGACGATCAAATTCTTTCGTAGCCGCTGCATCCGCAGTCACTTTGACTACAACGTAGAATCCTTTCATTTCGTCTTTGATTGGATAAGCTAAATCACGAAGTCCCCATTCATTAACATCATCAATGGTTCCACCATTATCGGTGATGACTGCGTTCATCTTGCTAATAGCAGCTTTGCGTGCTTCTTCATCAAGATTAGCTCTAACAATATACATAATTTCGTACTTTTTCATGAGTACACCTCCCTTTGGTCTTTTCTGGCCAATGTTAGCATTGGCAGAGAGTATTCCTATGGCCTTCACCCCATAGTAGAATTATTATAAAATAATTCTTCTTGGTTGTAAAGAAAAAAAGCGTAATCGACTTGAGGTTCTCAAGTATTCTTTACGCTTTAAAATTGAAAATTCCTAACTTTATTGTATTTTTTCTTTTTCGTCTAAAAGTTCAGATATGCTTTGTATAACTGCCCTTCTTACATATCTTGCGCCAAAACGCGCTAGATCTGTATCGTTGATATGAACATCTTCTTCGTGAATTTCTTTGGCAATCTCCATGCTTTGTGCTTCTTGATATAACATTAAATACTGATGAATTAATTGCTTTTTAGCCTCCTCATCAAAATAATCAAAAAGAATAATATCGTCTAAACGATTAAGAAATTCTAAACGAAATTGCGAAGATAATTTGGTATAGATATCTTCATTTCCATTTTCTACATGGAAATGCATTCTTCTAGAAAAGGATTCTTCTTTACCAAAACCTTGGTTAGACGTCATAATGAAGATAATATTGGAGCAATCCACTTTTTCTTGCGTAGCATCGTAAAAATAGCCTTCATCAAAAATGCTTAAGAAAAAGTCACAAACATCAACATGGGCCTTATCGATTTCATCTAGTAAAACTACGGCATTGGGATGTGCTTGAATTCTTTTTATGAATGTGGGTTTGCTATCATAGCCACTATAGCCAGGAGCAGAGCCAATGAGTTTATTTAATGAGGCACTATCTTGATAGGAAGCCATATCTAAGCGGATAAAAGCTTCTTTATTCTTTAAAAAACATTCTGCAATAATCTTACTTGCTTCACTTTTTCCTACTCCTGATGGCCCTGCAAAAAAGAGAACTAGAAGTGGGTGTGACGGCAATCTCGCCCCATTTTCAAGCAGCCTTAACCATCGATAAATCTTCATAATAGCGGATTTCTGCCCAATTAATTTTCTATCTAGCTCATTTCTTGTGAAAATAGCTTTGTTTTGAATATCAATGGTTACATTATAAAAGCTTTCCATTGTCCGCACAATATTTTCTCTGGTTAATGTTTTATTTGCAATAACTGAACTATTATCTAAAATGTCAATGGCTTTGTCTGGAAAAGAACGTGCAGGAAGGTATTCATCCGCTAAATCCACAATAAAGTGAACCAAATTTCGAGGAATTTTAATTTGATAATAGCTTTCATAAATCGGCACTAAAGATTGTAGAATTTTTTCGGTTTCGCTCGCGGTAGAAGGATCTACTTTAATCAGTTGGAAACGACGACTTAACGCTTTATCTTTAGCTATGGTCGCGTGATATTCATCGGTTGTTGTTGCTCCTATTAGTTGGATTTCTCCTCTAGATAAATAAGGTTTTAAAATATTACTTGCATCAATAGCGCCTTCTGCCCCACCAGCTTTAATAATATTATGGATTTCGTCAATAAATAGAATAGCGTTCCCGTCTTCTTTTACCTTTCGAATAATCTTTTTTAATTTTTCTTCAAATTCACCACGGTATTTTGTTCCGCCCACTACGGAAGAAAGATCTAATTCATAGATTCTTTTATTTTCTAAACCCTTTACTTTATTTAAAGAAAGTAAATACGCTAATTCTTCTACAATAGCGGTTTTCCCAATTCCTGGCGCACCAACTAAAAGAGCGTTTGGTTTATTTCTTCTGATTAAAGCGCGGATTAATTGATCTAATTCTTTTTCTCTACCAATTAAAGGATCTTTTTTTGTCTTACTTAATTCGTGCAGATCGATGATATTTTCTAATTCACTATGCTTTTTCATTGCTTTTGCCATTTGTGCCATCATTTCCTTTTTCTTGACTTTATTATTTGTTAAGAAATCAGAAACCATGCCTTCATTATCCTCCACTAACACATAGGCTAAGGATTCAAGAGAAACTCTTTCTTCTTTGTTTTCTTTCGCTTTTTGCACCGCTCTTTCTAAAAGAACTTTAAAAGAAGTTGTGTACTCCATAAAATATACGTCTTCTTCTTTTCTTTTTTTCTTTAGCTCTTTTAAAAAGACTTCATAAGTGATTCCATAAGGTAGTAAAAGCGTTGATAATAAAGAATCACGTGCTTTTAAAAAAGCAAGAAAAAGATGTTCTTTACCAATAAAAGAACTCGATAAATCAAAAGCTAAAGATTCGGCAACCGCAATCATTTTTTGCGATTCAATTGAAAACTTTTCTAGCATGCTTTCCACGCTCCTAACAAAACTTATGTTTTACGATTGATATTTTGAACATAAATTAAATTGTTAAACAAAAAAAGATTCGACAAAAAAAGCATAGCGTTCTATCGAGAATACTATGCCTTTTAAGATTCTTTAATTAGCCAATGATGTTAAAGGATTCCATTGTGACTTGTGTATCTATGGTATCAAAATCCATTTCTACACCATCAAATGGCTTTTTAGTGCCATGGACAAAGTTTGCCATATAAGTGTCAGTATAAGGACCATCGGCTTGTGTGTTTCCTTTAGCGACAAACACTAAGGAAGTTAATTTGTCATTATCAATGATAAAGGTAAATGAATCAATATTTTCGACATTATTACCGCCATTGACTTTCTTATGAAGTTCGCCTTTAATTTCTAAATGCGTTCCTTTCTTAGTTCCCGAAACTGCCACTTGAAAAGAACTTCCAC
>ENA-OOSI01000652-OOSI01000652.1-human-gut-metagenome-genome-assembly--contig:-NODE-652-length-9961-cov-5.589138_pt1 | contig 9961 bp, 9 predicted proteins | sample MGYA00241171_ERZ501200 | MGnify/ENA primary metagenome ERZ501200 (study PRJEB25962, sample SAMEA2042554) | human gut metagenome | biome: human gut; feature: human-associated habitat; material: faeces...
CGTTATTATCTCTTTTATCGAGCAATGTCAGTACAGTCTCGTCAACATAGTTGTCGATAAGGACAATACGTTTCTTGCACTCTTTACAAGAGTACTAATGCTATCGACATTATGAGCAAAAGTTTTATGGTTTTCATTATTGTTTAATAATTTTAAGTTTACTATTAAATTTACCCATAATACTGTATGTATCACTGGCAGAATTATCTTCGCTTTTAAGACTGTATGAAATGGAATACTCACCAGACTTCGTGTCTCCTTTCTCAAATTTTATCGATCCAGCTAAGGGTATAAATTTCTCATGAGAAGGTGGTATGCTTAAGCCTGCGATGCCGTAAGACACAAATTCGGAGTTCTCAGAATAGAAATCTCTAAGTTTTCCACTCTCATAGAAAGAGATGCCTATATTGCCCAAATTAACTTGATCCTGGACAACTATCTTGTATTCCTTGCCAATAATCGGAAATTTCTCATCAGCATAGCACCCAATCAGGATTAGCCAAAAATTATAGGTATCCTTTTCTTCATAATCTCGTAGAAACATTTGAAAGTAACATACGCCTTCTTTGACTATACAAATGTCACCACCACCTAATGGAAGAAACCAGTATTTATGAGATAAACCTTCGCCAACTGTTGTGTATTGGAATAAACGATTATTATTTATAGTCGCTTCTCCCCAAACAGTCTTAAGCTTTAGAATCTCCTTTTTTTCACAACTTGATAATACCGTTATGAAAATCATTGCTATTAATATACCTAAATTTCTTTTCATAAATCGTAATTTTTAATGTTTATATTCTTGAAATATTGCGTATTGATTACTCTCTATTGATCCTTTCCACCAATTCGTCTGGTGTAAGTATCTCCATCTTGGAGAAACCAAACCACTTTTTGCCTAAGTCCTTAATGGATGCTCCTATGTGATACACATCATCGTCTATACAAAGGAAGCGGTCATGTGATAAACGGAATGTTTCAACATCAATCGGTGCATATTGAGCATTATGACGGTCTATGTCGAGTTGGAACTGACGGCTTATCTGCTGAGTGTAGATGATTGCAGACACGTTATTATCTCTTTTATCGAGCAATGTCAGTACGGTCTCGTCAACATAGTTGTCGATAAGGACAATACGTTTCTTCGCACTCTTAATCAAGTCGGACACGAAAGTATAGGCATCATAAATTTGACCATTGTAGAACACACCTTGTTTCGGCTTTGCATTGCCCTCATCCAATCTGCGAAACACTTCTTCTATACGCTTGTCGGATTCTTGCAAGTGTTTGTCTGTATCTTGTTGGTGCTGTAAAATTTCCAACTGGTGATATTCTATTGTTTCTAAGCGGCTGAACACAGAAGCATTATTCACCATAAAATGACGCATGGAAACAAAGGCTCGCATGATCTGTATATTGACCTCAATAGCTGTTTGTGAACGAAGAACACTACTAAGCATAGCCACACCTTGTTCTGTAAAAGCATACGGCATATATTTGAGGTGTTGACCTTGTTTTTCGTTTAAGGTCACAATTTGTGACCTTAAACATTCTTCCTTTGTCAATTGAAACCGAAAGTCATTAGGAAAGCGTTCAACATTGCGTTTAACAGCCTGATTGAGAACTTTAGCTTCTACCCCATATAGCATTGCTAAATCTTTATCAAGCATAACTTGTTGTCCTCTAATAACTTTTATTAAAGGCTCTATATTATTCACAACCTTATTGATATCACATTTTGTGACATCTATTTTGGACTGGTCGCAAATGGCGACTGGTTCTTTTTTATCTATGTTGTTTGCCATATTTCTATCTTTATTTTTAAGGTCACAAATTGTGACCTTAAACGTGTTGTTATTTATTATTGTATGCAAAGGTAGTACTTTTAGCCTTTAAGCCACTATTGCACAACCCCTTTTTTTGAAAAGAACGTAAAACTAATAGTTTTATTGCTATGATTGTGTATTTTTAATCGCTTAACTCGTTGCACCGTATTTACCCCTTAAACGGATGATTTCCCGACAACAGGAGTCGATAACATTACAATAAGCCCACAAAAGGGAGAACAGATATATGATTTGTCTGGAAAAAAGGTAACAAACATAGAGAACGGACGCATATATATTTTTAATAATAGGAAAAAGGTAATATCTACAATTCATTAAAAAGAAAAAATATTAGAAAGGAATTATGGAAAGCGATATTTGCCCATAATTCCTTTTATTTTTATATGACCCCACCAACTCCAATTGGATATAATCAAAACGGTACGACCGGTTTCCAGAAATCGCTAATTTGATTTAGTTTCAAGTTTCTCTTCCAAACATTAGCTTTAACAAAATGCTCTTCATAAACAGCCCTGTCTCGCTCTGGATAAATGTTCCCTTTCCAATATTGTCTCAATTCGGCAACCTTAATGAGATGTCCATTGGTGCATACATATTTTGCATATTCGTTCTCTGCGGAAGAAACATACACTCTTGAAAGAATACATTTGTATTTGTCGCTGATTTTGGGGTTTGGAATATCTTTGAATTCTTCAATTTTGTCATAATGCTCAGTATTAGAATTCCAAACATATGCATCAAAATGTTTAGTGCCAGAAGCACCAAAGCTACCCAAATAAAACAGCACATCTTCTTTTATACCGTCAAAATTCAAGTCAGTCAACAGACAACTATCAATACGTTCTTCATTTGGTACAAGATCATCATCTTCAGGATATTTGTATCCGAAGCGATGAATGGTCTTGTCGCCACGTTTTATAATCACGCCATAATCAACATCGTCAACCTCATGTTCTATCATAAGGCTTAGAGTGTCGTCATTACTTCTCATAGAAGAATCAGAAGTTGCTTCTTTCTGTAGAACACATTTCGTTTTATTCTTATTGCATCCCCATACTACAAGAAAACTACAAAAAATGAGTAGAATAAAAACTATCTTTTTCATACTTCTTTTTATTTTTATTGCGACAAAGATATAAACCGCTTCCTTCCTGACTGTAATCGGAATGAGATATTATCACGTTCCAATTGCGCACAGGTCGAAAGTGTGGCTATCATTATCGGGGCAAAGAGGGACGGATGTCCTTCTTCGTCCAATAATATAAGCTGTTCATTTTGAATGTAGAGGTTAATGCCACAATGTTGCAATTTATTCAGATATAAATGTAACTTACTTCTATCAATTATTTGTCCGGCTCCAATTCCTCTATTGCGCAAATGGCTTGTAGCTCGACCTTTTTAATGTGAGGATAAGTCTTCTTATAATTATCTGTCACATCTTTAAAGATACTCTCACCGTCACTATAGAATGTAGCCAAGACAACTTCTCTATAATCTTTGAAAGGCAACAAATACCAAACTTCTGTATTATCAGCATTTTGTTGGATGTTAAGAACTCCCTCCATACGTGTATTTCCTTCACTGTATGCATCGGCAAGTAATAGAAACGAAAATAGGGAACGCACTGCGTTCTCTATCTTTTTATCACTTGTTGCGTCTGTTTTTTGAATCCATACCTTTAGAGAAAGCACGAAGTTGTTGCTTCCCAAGGAGGCCATGAAGTGGTGATGAACGGAGAATAACATTATTCACACTCTCTCGGAGGGTGTGACAGAAGTTCTTTTTGTACAAACACTCCTTTCTCGAACTTCCATTTTCCAAACTCATAATCAACGGCAGAACCACGGCTGAAAGATTCAATAATCTTTTCTTTTTCGTTAAGCGTAGGATTGGGAATATCATGGAATGATGGAACAAACAAGAACTTCTGCTTGACTTCATTCCAGACATAAGCATCCCAATATTCCACACCTTGATTTCCGAATTGTCCCAAATATACCAACAGATCTTTATTGCCATCAAACGTCACATCAGTCATCAGACAGCTATCCTTCCGGCCACCATTTGGGTCAAAAGTATCGTCCTTTGGATAAGAGAAAGGTATAATTTGTACTGTTTTCTCCCCTCGCATAATAAATACTTCAAAATCGAAATCCTTGGACTTGGGAGATTGTGTTCTTATAACAGCGTTAAGCGTATCTTCCGATGCAATATCTTGCTTGTTAAAGACCTTGCCCGAAATCACACTATTGGTGTCAATAGACATGCTGTCTTTGGTAGGGTTTCCCTGCCCCACCTTACTTTCCTTGCAACCGAAGATCAACATCAAAGAAAGTATTACTAATGTACTATCGATAATTCTTTTCATTGTCTTTAAATATTTTGATCATTTCATTGCGTTAATTTTCTTATATAAGATAAATATCACTTATGCCTTTAGCTTCTCCTGTAAAAATATAATTAATTCCCATTGTACCATAGTCTGCTATAAACCATACTCCAGCAATAATAGTTCCAACACCAGTTGTTGAAACACCAAGCATAGCTCCATTTATTAAATGTGAAGGCTTAATCTCTCCAGAAAGGAGTATATCAGCTCCTATCAAAACAGCTCCTGCATGCGTAAGCTTGGTCGAAATATTCCGAGCCTTAGCTACTGTTAGAGTATGTATTGGTATGCGCCATCTGTCCGCCAGCCTTTCCACTCTGTGGAACTGACGCACTGTTTATCACGCTGAGTACATTGCTCACCGCATCGTAAGTGTAGGCGTTATCCATGATGGTGTTGCCACCACTGTTCACGGTGAGGTTCTGTAATCTGCGACGCTGTGGGTCGTAGGTGTAGGACGTCTCCGCACCGTTGCAATACTTCAAAGAAGCAAAATGTGTATATTCTTTGACTTTTCCTGTTGATTTTACAGGAGGTTTATATCCTTGTCTTGATAATACATACATATGTTCTTATTTTGGGGTTTAATAAAAGAACGAAGATTGCTAAAGTTTATTGCTTAGGATTACATCATTTTACAAATGAAAACACTATATGCTTGTGTCGGAAAGGTATATATGAGCTGATGGTAGAGTCGTCATCAACAACAATGGCCCTGATTTGATAAACTCAGCAGGAATACTTGCTATTCATTTTTTATGATGGGGTTATGTTTACAAATTTGAGATTTCATGTAAAAAAGTCCTAATTTCTATGTTTCTCTTCTTGCAAATTATGGGATATTAAGAAAAATATCGTATCTTTGTCGCAAATTTAGGTGTTCTTTGTATATTGCAAGGTTGTGAAAGAAAAAGAATATAGCTCGTTTCTAAATCGTTAGCAGTTACACTTTTTAAAGCACTTAACTCGCTGATATTCAATTAATAAAAGATTTTGTTGTGACTCAAGCAATGCAACATCTTCAATTATCAATCTCCTATTTTGTAGTAAGACTAATTGTTCAATATATATCAGTTGTTTGTCGTAGCTCATATATCCAAATAAAAAGTAAAGCCTCATCTTAGTACACATCGTTGAGAGGAGTGGTGGGATTTATAGCTACAAAAATGTGGCTTTAATTCGCCTTCTCCAAATATTTTCTAAGAAACCAGCTTATCGGGTAGAGAATTTTACGCAAAAGTTCTAAATTCCATAAATTTCTCCTAGATAGTCATGGGATATTTAGAAAAATATCGTATCTTTGTCCCCGAATTGAGGCGTTCTTTGCATATTGCAAAATACAGAAACGAGCAGAAGTCCGCTCGTTTCCATATTGTTACCTATATAATATAGGCAAACGCCCAACTTCTTGATTTTCAATCAAAGTCCAATTTAGAGCGAGTTAGTTTTGTTAACATTATGCTTCCTGGCAACCAAAGCGTGAGATTCTGTTATCTGATGCAGAAAGGTTGGTAATGCGAAAATACTACTATTATTTAGACCCCATTTTATTATAAATAGAATATATATTCCTGAGTATCAGTTGTATTGTGCTTTTCTGCAGACTTTGTATTTTAGACCATATTTAGTACTATTATTGAAAAATATTTTGTATTTTTGCGCCCAGAATGTAATTATACTAAAAATATGAGAAAAAGTATTTCGTTTACGATATTGTTTTTTATGATGCTTTCGGTATTGGCATCTTGTTATCAAAGTCATAAGAAGGAGTTGGACTTAGCTTATACTTTGGCAGAGTCTAAGCCTGATAGTGCCTTGGCCTTTTTGAACCGTATCAATCAAGGTAAACTTTCTGATGAAGATATGGCGAAGTATGCTCTCACTTATTACATGGCGCAGGATAAGTCGGGCTTGGATGTGGATAACGATTCCTTGATTCGCATAGCGTATGATTGGTATAGAGAACATCAGGACGATTCGCTTTATGCTACATCTTTGTATTATATGGGAAAATGCTTTTTGCTGAATGATAGCATGGAGCAGGCAAAGGTTTGTTTGGAGAAATCTTATTCTATTTCAGACAGTCTTCATAATCTGAGCCTGAAATGCTTGGCATTGGATAAGCTGATTGAAGTAGAAGAACAGCTGGCACCTTACAAAGCTTTGAACTATGCTAAAGCTTTGGTGAAGATGTATGAGTCCATGCCAAATGTATCTATATATAATAAGGTGGCTGCGCATTTGAGGTTAGGAGAGAATTTCTTTTATGTTGATAGTTTGAAACAAGCTTTGAACGAAGAGAAAAAGGCATATAGTTTGGCGATGTCTGTAGACGATAATAACTTATTGTCTTATGTAAGACAAAATCTAGCGAGTACATTTGAGAAAATGGGAGAAAAGGATAGTTGTCTGCTTTATGCTCGGCAAGCTTATGACTTGAATGGTAATGATAGATTTTCTTGTCAGTTAATGTTGGCTTCTGCTTATATTACTGTAGATTCCATAAAGCAAGCTTTTGCAATATTGGATCAAGCAACTCCTAAAACTGCTGAAGATCATTATTCGGTATTTTATATGCAAAGTCAAGCAGCTGTAAAAGCCCAGGATTATAAGACGGCTAAAACTTTCAGTGATTCAGCATGTTCTTGTTTGCAAGAAATGTACCGGACAGCATCCAAAGCCAAGATTTCCTATTATTCTTCTTTTTTGAAGAAAGAAAGTGAAAGGGCAAAAATGCAAGGAAAGGCAGAAGTGCAGCGATGGGTATTTGGATTGATCGTATTTTTAGGATTGATAATTATTTTGTTTGTCTTGTATGCTTATTGGTCGTATCGAAAACTGTCATTAGCTCGCATAGCTCATGAACAGGAAATATTCAGCCAAAAGCAGCAAATGATGGAGAAATTACACCAAGAAGAGCTCTCTCATAGGGATGTACAATTGTCAGTAATACGTAACTACTTGCAGAAGAAAATTGAGGTTGTTGAAAAATTAGACTCCATAGTTCCCAATGAGGGCAAGCATATTGTGCTTTCTGATAATGATTGGACAGAGTTAGAAGTCTTCTTAGATAGTGTAGAGGATTTGTTTGTGTCGAGACTAAAGAAAGAGCATCCTAATTTGTCCAATGCAGATGTGCGATTAATGATGTTGTTGCGTTTAAAGTTATCGCAAAAGACTTTAGCATCTATCTATTGTGTGAGCGAGAAAGCTATCAAGCAAAAGTTGTTCTTGTATAAGGATAAGGTAGGCATTAAAAATGAGCATTTTTCGCTTCGTAACTACATAGAAAACTTCTAGAAATAGGGGCTATATAGTGCTTTTTACTTTTATTCAGGTGTCCTTCTGTATCTTATACTGAAAAAGTTTTAGATATAACATTTTGTGAAATTTTTAATGATAAAAATAAGTATGAAAATTAATAAAATTCTAGTTGCTCTCTGTTCCTTTGTGATAATTGTAAGTCAAATTGCTAGTGCAAGAAATATAATAGCAAGGGATATGGGAGCTAACAAAGGTGATGTTCCTGCAAACATTGCTATCCTTGATTCTGATAGTAGCGTTGTTGCCAAAAACATGACCGGTATCTCGGATTCTATAGCAATCTCTCTATCTGATGTAGAGGTGATAGGGCATCGCAAAAACATAAAGTTGTCTGGTCATAATTTGCTCGTAGACGTAGAGCATGATTCTATTCTTAATCATCAGAATGATATATATGAACTGATTGGTAAGGTTCCTGGTGTCTTACATGTTGGGAATTCGTTCAATGTGTTGGGTAAGGGAGCACCGGTCTATTATTTAAACGGGCGTAAGGTGAGAGATCAAAGTCTTATCGATAACTTACCGGTTGATCAAATCAAATCTTTAAAAATCGTTGCCATGCCAGGGGCGGATTATGACACGTCGGGTTCACCTGTGATTGATATAAAAACTAAGATTTTAGGAGATGGTATGGCTTTTAATGCCATCGGAAATATCACTCAGGCAAAGCATTTGGCTCATAAAACAGGTTTCTCTTCAACATACAATTCAGGAAAAATAGATTTGTATGGTAAGTATTACTATAGGAGAAATAATGCTTCCGAAAGTTCTGATTATAATAAACAGGTATTGGCAGATACCATTTGGAATAAAATGCAACATATTGAAAGCTTGACGCATTCCGGTAGTCATACTTATTCTGCTGGTATGACTTATCATCTGTCTGATAAATCAGAACTAGGGATGCTTTATAGTGGAATGTACACGGATGGAAAGGTTGAGACTCAGGATACATTTAGTGTAGTGCCAAATGCAGGAACAGCATTTTATCTCTTTGATAAAAATAAATCTAAAAACAACCTCCTTACGCATCATGTCAATATGTATTATGATGCAAGTTTAAATCATGCCTGGCACGTGAGTGTAGTGATGGATTATATTTCTAAAGCTTCGAACACTAATTCTGCTTTAAAGGAAAATCATATAGATACGAGTTCTGAGGTTTCATATATGGGACATTCTAAATGGAATGTCCTGGCTTCTAATTTCCATGCTACCCATGATTTTGGAAAATGGGGCACTATGGGTATGGGATATGATTTCAGCTATAGTGAGGGAATAGACAAGATAGATTATGAACGGTTGAAGTTCGATGGTCGCTTTGAGAATAAGGAAGTTAAAAATGCTGTATTTATCAACTACGAATTACCCTTGGGGGACTTTTCCTTGAGTACAGGAATACGTTATCAAAATCTATATTCTCGTCGGAAGAATGAAAAGGCGTCTGTGATAGAGGCGCATAGTGATAATACATTCTTACCATCGGTAACCCTAAGCTATAGTCATGGATTGTTGGTGCAGAATCTTAGCTATTCGATAGGAACAGAGCGGGCTAATTATGCAGATATGAATGATAATGTGACGTATGTGAACCGTTATGAGCAATCTAAGGGTAATAGCCAGTTGAAGACTGCCATCACTCATAGCTTGTCTTATCTGTTGATGTATAAGTCTTTGTTTCTTACATTAAATTATGATTATATATATCGTCCATTATTGCCGGTGATTTATTCTTTGGAAGGTAATTCGGCAGTAACGGTTTCGTCACAAGATAATTTGTCGCATCGTCAAGCTTTGTCGGCGATGTTGAATTGGCGTAATACCTATAAATGCTATACTGCATCGTTGACGGGATTCTTTCAGAAGTCAATTATGCATTATCCGGGTATTGATGGAACAACATTTCATGATGGACATCCGTCGACAATTCTTAATTTTGATAATGATTTCAAGCTTCCTAAGCATTTTCTGCTCTCTCTGTCTTGGCAACAAGTCTGGGGTGGATACATGGAGTCGATAAATGTAAAATCATCTTCTTCTGTCAATTTGAGTATCAAAAAATCTTTCTTGAACGATAGATTGCGGTTATCATTAGATGGGTATGATATTTTTAATGGAGATAGAAATCGTGCTTGTAGACAGATCTATAATGTTAGATCTAGTTTTAATACAAAGTATGAAACTCGAAAAGTAGGATTGACGTTAACATATCGTTTCCATAAGATAAAAGAAAGAGAGAATCAAACATCAGCAGAGGTAGAAATGAAGAGACTTGGTATTCCGAAAGAATAGACTTTTCTTTGGTTTTCTAATAAAACTAAAAGGCGTTTGATATGGAATAAAAAGAAAAAGAATCAGATAATATAGAGTTGAAACTTCTTGATATCCAATCAAAGTCCAA
>ENA-OOSI01000658-OOSI01000658.1-human-gut-metagenome-genome-assembly--contig:-NODE-658-length-9927-cov-1.451884_pt1 | contig 9927 bp, 8 predicted proteins | sample MGYA00241171_ERZ501200 | MGnify/ENA primary metagenome ERZ501200 (study PRJEB25962, sample SAMEA2042554) | human gut metagenome | biome: human gut; feature: human-associated habitat; material: faeces...
ATGTAACGGATATTGCGTTCCGCTTGATGTGTAAGCGTTTTGGGGCAGATATGGTTTATACGGAGTTTGTTTCGAGTGACGCTTTAATCCGTAGTGTCAGCAAAACGCAGCAAAAACTGATTGTATCAGACGAGGAACGTCCGGTTGCTATCCAGATTTATGGCCGAGATGTTGCTTCGATGGTAGAAGCGGCTCGTATTTGCGAAGCTGCGCATCCTGATATATTGGATATCAATTTCGGTTGCCCGGTCAAACGTGTCGCCGGAAAAGGTGCCGGAGCTGGTATGTTACAGAATATTCCCTTAATGTTGGAAATCACACGGGAAGTAGTAAAAGCTGTAAATATACCGGTTACGGTGAAGACTCGTTTGGGTTGGGATGCCGATCATAAGATTATTGTGGAATTGGCCGAGCAGTTACAGGATTGTGGTATTGCAGCCTTGTCCATACATGGCCGTACACGTGCCCAAATGTACACCGGAGAAGCCGATTGGACATTAATTGGAGCGGTTAAACAAAATCCGAGAATCTCTATCCCGATTATAGGAAATGGCGATGTAACCAGTGCTGAAATCTGTAAGGAACGCTTTGATTCGTATGGAGTAGATGGAGTCATGATCGGCAGGGGCAGTATTGGTCGTCCGTGGATCTTTCGTGAAGTCAAACATTATCTCACGACTGGCGAATTATTGCCTAAAGAGTCTTTTCACTGGTATTTAGATATCCTGAAAGAACAAGTTACGGACAGTGTGAACCGATTGGACGAACGTCGGGGAATTTTACATATTCGCCGGCATCTGGCAGCGACTACTTTATTTAAGGGAATACCCGATTTTAAGCAGACGCGTGTAGCTATGCTGAGAGCTGAAACGGTTAAAGAATTGTTCGAAATTATGGATTCAATTCCCGAAAAATTCGAAATCTGAGACGATTTTAGCCTTTTTTAAAAGAAAGTATAAATTTTGCCTCTGGTTTTTATAATAATTTGATACATTCGAACGAGGTATGATGTAGTAAATACATTATCTTTGTATCGAGTTTTTTTCATAGTATTTTAGATCTAAGGTTAACAAGTCTTTGTTAGGAAGGAGTCGTGAGATTGTTTCATTGCAGAGCTAAAAGAGGTGTCATTCCTTTAGGCGTCGGAATGCACCTTTTTTTATTTTATATACGTTCATTTTTCTACAATTTGACCGGTTTGAATCTCTTCTTTGTAATCTTGACACCGAACGATCACATCTCCGTCTGGATTCAATAAACAACTACCGCCCCGATAGGTAATACCTGCCGGATCTGTTCCGACACAATTCACGGCAATGACATGCACTTGATTCTCGGTTGCACGCTCTTCCAACAGGTTGACCCAATCGTTGTGACGAGATTCGGGCCAGTTGGCAATATAGATGGCGATGTCGTATTCGTTCTGGTTTTTACTCCACTCGGGAAATCTTAGATCATAACAGATATAAGGAGAGAAACGGAATCCTTTCCATGAAAATATAAGCCGTTCCTTTCCTGGAGAAAAACTTCCTTTCTTAAAGCAGTTGTGCTTGTCGTAGATTTGGTATGTACCGTCCGGATAAACAGCCAGCAAGCGGTTGAAATAAAGATTGTCTTCTTTATAGATAGTCGAACCGACGATCAAAGCATTTGTCTGTCTAGCCCATTGTTGCATTTTCTCGATGATATTCAGGTATTGTTGTGATACGATGTCTTTGGTATCAGCCTTTTCTTGCGCATCTCTCTTTTTCATTTCGCAACCGGAGGTGAAAAGTTCAGGAAAGACAATCAGGTCGCAGTCCGGACATTGTTCGATACGTCTGCCGAAGGCATCCAAATTAGCGTCAACATTTCCCCAGGCAAGTTGGGCTTGTATAAGTGCTACTTTCAAAGGTTTCTGCTTTGTTTGAGCCATAATCCTCTCAGGAAGGCTCAGCCATCCTAAAAGGAAGATTAAGAATAAGTAATGATACATGTTGAATAATACTGAATGTTTGGATACAAAGGTATAAAACCCAAGCTAATGAAACGGCTTTTAATGGTTTTATTGAAGTCTTATTGGGGGTATTTACAGATACATCACTTGTTTGATAAAGATATAATGGTTACTTTTACTTGGTAAACAAACGGAGACTTACTAACTCTAAAACGTAAGATTATATCATGGAAAAATCAAGAAGAGACTTCTTTAAGAAAGGATTGATGGGTTCATTGGTCTTGGGCACAGCTTCTTTATCTCATTCTGCAAAGGCTGTGACATCAATGGTAGAAGCCAAAAGGGCGAAACGGGTTTTGATGATTTCACTGGATGGAATTTGTGTGGAAGGTTTTTTGAAAGCCCATACACCTCGCCTTGATGCCTTGTTGGCAGAAGGCGTATTGTCATTACAGACACGTGTGGTGATGCCATCAGTCACTTTGCCTAATTGGACAAGTCATTTAACAGGAAGCGGACCTGAACAGCATGGAGTTGTTGATAATAGTTGGGAAATCACGAAATTCAAATTGCCCGCAGTCGAAAAAGACAGGTCAGGATATTATCCTTCTCTCTTTAAAGTCCTGAAAGAGAACCTGCCGGATGTCAAAACAGCTTTCTATTATAATTGGATTAATATGTTTTATCCTTATAATAAGAAATACTTGGATGAAGTAAGTTACTTGGAAAACGATGCGTATGTGCCGAATTATGAAAAGGCACTGGCATTCATGAAGGCTAATCGGAAATCTCCGACGGTAGTATTCTTATACTCAGTTCATACAGATCATGCCGGGCATAAACATAAATGGATGTCGCCTGAGTATATTCAGTCGATCGAGGAAGCCGATGTAGAAATCGGAAAACTCTTGGATCAGATGAAAGAAGAAGGACTGTATGAAGATACACACTTTATGTTCCTGACAGATCATGGAGGCATTGAATACGGACATGGTGGCGTTAGTACGGATGAAATGATTGTTCCATGGGGAATTGTCGGGCCGGGTATTCCTCGGGGAAAGAAGATGGAGGAACCGAATAATACAGTTAATACAGCTGCTGTCATATTACATTTGTTCAAGATCAAGCAACCGGCTTGTTGGACTGGTGAAGTCCCTGTATCAATTGGACGTTAAGTTTGTGAAAACAGATTGCCTTCCGTTTTTTTATGCGTGTGGAAATCCTTATTTTTGTAGCCAAATAACAGGTAAGTATGAACTATAGAATAAAATCTCCGGAAACAGAAATGAAGGCAGTTGTTCAACTGCCTTCTTCCAAAAGTATCTGTAACCGGGCGTTGATATTGAATGCACTTAGTTATAGCCCCTATCCTATTCAAAATCTTTCAGACTGTGATGATACGGCAGTGCTGGTAAAGGCTTTAAATTCGAATGACCGGGATTTTGACATACAGGCTGCCGGCACAGCGATGCGTTTCCTGACGGCCTTTTTGGCAAAGCGAATGGACTATCACCGGGACAGAACGAATGAAAAACCGACCGATTAAAATATTGGTAGATGCCCTTAATGCGGTTGGGGCTCGTATTGAATACATGGAGAAAGAAGGTTTTCCTCCGTTACGTATTTGGGGCAGTGCGCTGCAAGGTGGAGAAATCTCTTTGTCTGGTGGTGTAAGTTCGCAGTATATCTCTGCATTATTGATGGTAGCTCCTTTGATGGAGAAAGGGTTAGTCCTTCATTTAGAAGGAAATATCATTTCAAAGCCTTACATTCAATTAACCCTTCAATTGATGAAGCAGTTTGGTGTCCAGTCGGAATGGAAAGGATCGACCATCCGAGTAGCACCTCAAGAATATCAGCCTATACCTTTTACGGTAGAATCAGACTGGAGTGCAGCCTCTTATTGGTATGAAATGATGGCTTTGTCGCGTCAGGCCGAGATTCAACTCAAAGGTTTGTTCAAACAAAGTTTGCAGGGTGATGCTGCAGGAGCTAAATTGTTTGCCCAATTGGGTGTGGGTACCTCATTTACTTCCGACGGAGTTGTGTTGAAAAAGATCGGGAATGTAACACGGAAGTTAGTATATGATTTCGTGAATGAGCCGGATCTGGCACAGACCTTTGTTGTAACCTGCGTTGGAATGAATATTCCTTTCCGCTTTTCTGGATTACAAAGTTTGAAGATTAAGGAAACCGACCGGATCGAAGCCTTGAAACAGGAATTACATAAGTTAGGCTATGTGTTGAAAGATAGTTGTAACAGTATTCTGGAATGGGATGGAGAGCGATGCGAAGCCGAAGAGAATCCACAGATAGCAACGTATGAAGACCATCGGATGGCTATGGCCTTTGCTCCGTTGGCTTTGATTCGTCCGGCAGGAATCGAGATTATGCATCCTGAAGTCGTTAGCAAGAGTTATCCGCATTATTGGGAACATTTGACAGAAGCAGGTTTCCTGATAGAAGAAAAGACAGAATAAAACATACATAAGTCATGTGGTATATCCTATTAAGTCTGGTTGTTTTAGGTATTGTTGCTGCCATTTTGGGTTATTTCCGCAATAAGAAATTGCAGAAAATGCTGGAACGTGGCGAAATTACTGAAATACCGGAACCTCAAGAGATTCCGGAAGAATGTTGCGGTCAGCATGAAGTTTGTGAGCGGGATAGTTTATTGGCGGCAGTCAGTAAGTCTATTGAGTACTATAATGATGAGGAACTCGACCGCTTCAAAGGTGTAGAATCGGACGCATATGATGAATCGGCAGTAGATGAGTTTCGGGAAGTCCTTTTTACCTTGCGGGAAGTTGAAGTTGCCGGATGGTTGCGCAGTTTGCAATTGCGTGGCATTTGTTTGCCGGATGAGCTGAAAGACGAGGCTTTTCTGATTGTTGGTGAGCGACGAATTCATTAAGGAGAGGAAAGAAAGATGGAATTGTTTCAATATGCTTTTTTCCAATATGCTCTGTTAGGTAGCTTATTTACAGCCATAGCCTGTGGAATTGTGGGTACATATATTGTATCCCGGCGTTTGGTATTCATCAGCGGAGGAATTACGCACGCCTCATTTGGTGGGTTGGGATTGGGTTTTTACATCGGGATGAATCCGATTGTTTCGGCCATGCTGTTTGCTATTCTGGCAGCCTTTGGCGTGGAATGGGCAAGCAAAACCCAACAAATTCGGGAAGATTCAGCCATAGCGGGCGTCTGGTCGTTAGGTATGGCTTTGGGTGTGATCTTTATCTTTCTGACACCTGGTTATGCTCCTAACCTCTCGGCGTATCTCTTTGGAAACATCTTGACGATAGCTCCGGCAGATATCATTGCGAGTGCTGTTTTGTCGGTTGTAGTCTTGTTGTTGTTTGGTATTTTTATCCGGGAGATTATTTATGTGGCTTTTGATCAGGCTTTTGCCAAGACACAACAATTGCCTGTGCGTTTGATAGAATATCTGATGATGTGCCTGATTGCCATAACCATTGTGTTGGCGATCCGTATGGTAGGGATTATGTTGTTGATGAGTTTACTGACGTTACCTCAAATCACGGTCAACCTGTTGACTTCCGATTTCCGAAAGATTATGTGGGGCAGTGTTCTGATTGGTTTTGTCGGGTCTGTTGTCGGTCTGTTCTTATCTTATTATTTGAATATTCCTTCAGGAGCTTTTATTATCTTGGTACTGGTACTGCTCTTTTTGGCAGTAAAGGCAATAAAAGCGCTTCTGATACGTTAATATATACGCATTTACTTCATGAGAAGTCGTTAGTCGTTTGTTATTTTGAAGAAAGGTTTTTATTACATAGTCGCTTTATTTGCGGTATCGTTTCTTTGGTCGTGCAGTACGAAGAAAAATACCCGGTTCAATCGTTTTTATCATGCGTTGAATTCTCGCTTTAATATCTACTATAACGGGAAAACTTCGTTTGATGAAGCCTTGTTGTCGATGCAGAAAGGATATAAGGAGAATTATTCAGATATGATTCTGATGTATCCGATCAGTGCACAACCAAAGGAAAAAGCAGAAACCGGTGGTCCCTTCGACCGGGCTATTGAGAAAAGTAATAAGGCTATCAAATTACATTCGATAAAGACAAAACCTAAGAAGAAAGCAGGCTGGAGGAATGATCCGAAACAAGTTAAGTGGCAGAATCAGGAAGAATATAATCCGTTTCTGAAGAAATGCTGGATGCTGATGGGGGAAGCCCAGTTTTACAATGCCGACTTTCTTCAAGCCTCCGCCACTTTCTCTTATATTACCCGTCATTACAAGGAAGATGAAGAACTGGTCGCTTCCGCTAAACTCTGGCAAGCCCGTTGTTATGCAGAGATGGGCTGGAATTATGAAGCAGAAGATATTTTGGGAAAACTGAATATAAACGGCATTCCGAAGAAATGTTTGAATCAATATGCGGCTGTTTATGCAGATTATTTGATCAAGAACCAGCAGTTCGAAGATGCGATCCCTTATATGAAGACTGCGATCAAGGCGGAAAAGAACCGGTTACAAAAGAGTCGGATGCGGTATCTGCTTGGACAAATGTATGCTTCCCTCGAGATGGATGGTATGGCATACAAGACCTTTGCCGAAGTGATACGTTCGAATCCTCCGTATGAATTGGAATTTGCCGCTCGTATCCGTCAGACGGAAGTCTTTTCGGGCAGTGATTACCAGAAGGTGGTAAAACGTTTGGAACGGATGGCCAAGAACCAGAAGAATAAAGATATGCTGGATCAGGTGTATTATGCCCTGGGAAATGTATATATGAGCCGGGAAGATACGGTAAATGCCATTAAGAATTATGAGTTGGGTGTTGAGAAAAGTACACAGAATGGACTGGATAAGGCGCTTTGCCAGATTCGATTAGGTGATTTGTATTTCGAGAAACGTGATTATGTAAAGGCACAACCTAACTTCAGTGGTGCTTTAGCCGGTATTCAGAAGGAATACAAAGATTATGAACGTATCTCTAAGTTGTCGGCTGTATTGGATGAGTTGGTTGTTCATGTAGAAGCAGTCCATTTACAAGATAGTTTACAGACGTTGGCCAAGATGCCGGAAAAAGAACGTTTGGCTGTTATCGATAAGATCATCGAACAAGTTATTGAAGAGGAAAAGAAAGCTCAGGAAGAAGCCGAAAAGGAGGCTTTTCTGGCAGAACAGAGTGCTAAAGGAACAGGAATCAATCGTCCTGGAACGGAAGCTAATACAATTACACTCCCTACGGCGTCGGGTAGTACTTCGTTCTATTTCTATAATCCGCAGGCCGTAGCGCAAGGTAAAACTCAGTTCCAAAGAAAATGGGGACGTCGTCCGCTGGAAGATGATTGGCGAAGACGGAAGAAAACACTTACGACATTTAATGATCCGAATGACATGGACGAGGAAACCACCCAAGAAGGAATGGAGGGTGAGCAATCACAGGATCTGGCTGCCGGTGGTGAAGGCGATACTTCTTCTGTCGTAGGTTCTGATGATCCGAAGTCACGGGAATATTATTTACAGCAGCTTCCGATGACGCCCGAAGATGTAGATGCTTCGAACGTAATCATTGAAGATGGTTTGTATAACATGGCTATGATCTATAAGGATAAACTGGAAGATCTGTCGCTTTCAATAGAAGCTTTCCAGAATTTGGAGAAACGCTTCCCGGATAATTCACATCTGATGGAAAGTTATTATCAGATTTATTTAATGGCTTTGCGTCTGAAGGATGTCGGACTGGCGGAAGAGTATAAACAGAAGATGATGGCCAAATTCCCTGAAAGTGATTATGCCGTGGCTATTTCCGATCCGAATTATGAATATAATATCCGGATGATGGATGTGGTGCAGGATTCTATTTATGAACAGACATACGAACGTTATCTGGCAGAAGATACTTCTACTGTACGGCGGAATTTCCGGACGGTCAGCGAGAAGTATCCATTGGCAAAACTGTTGCCGAAATTTATGTTCCTGGATGCATTGACTTATGTACAGGCTGGCGATGCCGAAGGCTTTAAGCAGGCATTGAAAGCTTTATTGGATAAATATCCTTCGGAGGATGTTTCGGAACTTGCCGGTGAGATGTTGAAAGGTGTTTTACGTGGCCGTCAGATGGTTCAGGGTGGTGTTACGGGTATGACATGGAATCTGCGCTTTGGTACAGGAGAAGATGGCTCATTGTCGGCAGCTGATTCTGCCCGGACGTTTAAGGCTGAGCCAAATGTTCCTTATCGGATGATTATGATTTACCCGACGGGGTTGGTAGATCGTAACCAATTGCTCTTTACGGTGGCAGCTTACAACTTTGCCAACTTTATGGTCAAGCAGCTGGATATGTCGTTTGAGGAATCAGGCATTGCTAGTATTTTCGTGTTGAGTGGTTTCTATAATTTCGATGAGGCTTGGCATTATTATAAGATGATATATGACAAGGGTGGTTATGCTTCTAACTTGGATAAAGCCATTGATATCTTGCCTATTTCGGAAGATAATTATGAAACGTTGATGCATGGTAAAACGCTGGATGAATATATTGCTTTCTTTGATGAACATTTCCACGATCAGGCTCCTGAGTTAGCTGCCCGTTGGGCTGCTCGTAAGGAAGCTCAGGCTGAGGAAGCCCAGAAAGCGGAAGAAATAGAGACTGAAAAGGTTCCGACGGATACAGTTCCGGAGGTTAAAGAAGCTGAGGTTGTACCGGAAACACAGGTAGCTCCAACAGATACATTGGCTACAGATACGGTCATACCTGTTGTTTCTCCGGATACGTTGACTGTACAACCGGCTGATACCCTGCAACCTGTTCTGGAAGAACAACCGTTGCCAGAGAGAGAAGAACCTGTATTTACAGCTCCTAAACCTGAAAAAGACAAGGGCTTGACATTGGAGGATATCGAAGAAATCCGCCGTTTGCAGGCAGAAGCTGAGGAAATGCAGAAAGAAGAAGCACGGCGGGTATTCGAAGCTGAGCAGGAAGCCGAACAGGTAGAATTGGAACTGAATGCGAAGATCCGGGCAGAAATAGAGGCTCAGCAACAAGCCGAAGAGGCAAAACTGTTGAAGGCTAAGGAAGAACGTGAGCGGCAATTGGAGGCTGATCGTAAGGCGAAGTTGAAACAGGCTGAAGCTGATCGGAAAGCGAAGCTGAAAGCTCGCGAAGAATTGCGTAAGGAAAAAGAACGGGCTTATAAAGAACGACTGAAACAGAAGGAAAGAGAACGGAAAGAGAAAGAACGGGCTTATAAACAGAAGTTGAAAGAACGGGAAAAAGCCCGTAAGGCGGAGTTGAAGGCTCGTGAAGAGGCTCGTAAAAACAGGGAGAAGACAAAAGAATGATTGTGATAGATAGAAACGGACAAAAGGAATGTCCGCAGGCATTGGCTGCAACGATCGGCTTTTTCGATGGTGTACATTTGGGGCATCGTTTCCTGATAGACCAGTTGAAGAAAGTGGCGGATGAGAGAGGCTTGCCTTCGGCCGTGATTACGTTTCGGACGCATCCCCGGGCTGTCTTACATGCCGATTATCAACCGAAGCTGTTGAATACTTGGGAGGAAAAGTTGGCTCAATTGGCTACAACGGGTGTGGATTATTGTCTGGTTCTCGATTTTACGTTGGAGTTATCCCGTTTTTCAGCAGCCGAATTTATTACTAAAATACTGGCCGAAGCTTTTCGGGTAAAGGCTTTACTGATAGGTTATGATCATCGTTTCGGGCATGATCGGGCTGAAGGATTTGATCAGTATGTCGTATATGGGAAGGCTTTGGGAATGGAAGTAATCCAGGCTTTGCCCTACGATAACGGACAGACGAAAGTAAGTTCTTCTGAAATTCGTCGGCTCTTAGCCGAGGGCGAGGTGAAACAGGCGGCAGTTCTGTTATCATATCCTTATTCTCTGAAGGGAAAGATTGTAAAAGGAATTTCCGGATTCTACTACGTTCATGTAGCGGAATCCGGAATTTATGAGTGTAAGGCAAAAGGAATTTTCCGAAATCAGAAGATCAA
>ENA-OOSI01000660-OOSI01000660.1-human-gut-metagenome-genome-assembly--contig:-NODE-660-length-9907-cov-2.023447_pt1 | contig 9907 bp, 7 predicted proteins | sample MGYA00241171_ERZ501200 | MGnify/ENA primary metagenome ERZ501200 (study PRJEB25962, sample SAMEA2042554) | human gut metagenome | biome: human gut; feature: human-associated habitat; material: faeces...
TAGTATAATAGAAAAGGATAATAAAAAGATTAAATTAATTAAAGGGGCTCCTGATAAGGTACTTAAATATACTTCTAATTACTTAGATGAAAATGGTAAAGTAAAGGTATTAGATAAAGATAGATTAAATAATTATATTAATAATGAGACGAATAATGGTCTTAGAGCAATTGCTTTATCAATATCTGAAAGTATTTATCCAGTAGATAGTATTAGAAGAAATATATTAGTTGGTATTATCTTTATTAAAGATGAGATTAGAGAAGAAGCAGTAGACTCTGTAAAATTAATTAAGAATGCTGGTATTAATATTGTTATGGTAACAGGAGACTCTTTATCTACTGGCGTATCTATTGCTAAAGAAGTTGGTATTATTGGTAATGAAGGGGACGCTTCTATTACATCAAATGAACTTAATAAATTAAGTAATGAAGAAGTAAAAAAAATAATACCAAGATTAAGAGTGGTAGCTAGAGCGTTACCAGAAGATAAAAAAAGACTAGTTACTCTTGCTAAAGAGTTAAACTTAGTTACTGGTATGACAGGAGACGGAGTAAATGATTCTATTGCTCTAAAGAAGGCTGATGTATCATTTGCTATGGGTAGTGGAAGTGAAGTAGCTAAAGAGGCTTCGGATATTGTTATTACTGATGATAATATTTTATCAATATCTAAGGCTATCTTATATGGTAGAACTATTTTTAAGAATATAAGAAAATTTATTATTTTTCAGCTTACTATTAATTTAGCCGCTACTAGTTTAGCTCTTATTGGCCCTTTTATAGGGGTACCTAGTCCTATTACTGTTATTCAAATGTTATGGATTAATATGGTTATGGATACATTATCAGGATTAGCATTTAGCTATGAACCAGCTCTTTTAGAATATATGTATGAACCACCCAAGAAAAGATGTGAAAATGTAATAAATAAATATATGATAAATGAAATATTAATAACTGGCATTTATTCATCTATATTATGTATATTATTTCTAAAAATTCCAATATTTTATGAATTATATAGAAAAAGTGGTACAGACAAATATTTTATGACTGCATTTTTTGCACTTCTAATATTCATAGATGTATTTAATGCATTTAATGCAAGAACATATAGATTAAATTTATTATCTAACTTAAGAAAAAATAAAGTATTTATATTAATAATTACATTTATTATAGGAATGCAAATAATTATGATTTATTATGGAGGGCATTTATTTAGGACTTCAGGTCTTACCATAAGAGAATTAATAATAACTATTTTACTTGCATTTACTGTAATACCAGTAGATAATTTAAGAAAGTTAATAATGAGAATAAAAGGAATCAAAAGAGGCGTTTGATTCCTTTTCACATTATTTCACATAATTTTCCTCTATTTTTTTGTTACTTAAATATTATTATTGAAACATAGGAGGTGATAATAAGAGAAAATTTGATATAATATAAGAGGTGATTAAATATGTTTAATGTATGTTTGGTTGAAGATGAAAAAAGCTTAAATAATCTGATTAAGACATACTTAGAAAGTGCAGGTTACAATGTTATCCAATGCTTTAGTGGAAAAGAAGCCCTAGAACTTACTACTAAAATACATTTGTGGATACTTGATATAATGCTTTCTGATGATATTAGTGGATATGATATCATTAAAAAAATAAGAGAAACTGATGATAAAGTACCTGTTATATTCACATCTGCTCGTGATCAGGACTTAGATAAAATCATTGGATTAGAACTTGGTAGTGACGACTATATTACTAAGCCATATTCTCCTAAAGAACTTGTACTTAGAGTAAATAATATAATTAAAAGAGTATATAAAGACACGTTCGATAAAATTACTTATGAAGATTATAAAATAAATGTAGAAAAAAGAACTGTTACATTATTTGATAAAGAAATAAAGTTAACTACTTTAGAATTTGAATTATTACTATTATTTGTTAATAATGTCGGTAAATCTTTTTCCAGAGAAGAAATATTAAATTCTATTTGGAAAGAAGATTATTATGGAAATGATAGAGTAGTGGATGATTTAGTTAGAAGATTAAGAAGTAAGATGAAAGAACTAAAAATAGAAACAATTTATGGATATGGATATAGATTATTATGAAAAATAAAATAATAAAAGCATTGTTGCTTACTTTTTCAATATTGTTAATAATTGGAGTAATTTTATATTTATTTCCGTTTATAATTAATTTATCAACTCACGAAGGTCAGCTGGCATTTAAAAATGAAATTGATAATCTTGGAGTTTGGGGAATTATTGTTTTATTTATGCTTCAACTTCTTCAAATTGTTTTAGTTGTTTTGCCAGGCGAGCCTTTAGAAATTTTAGCCGGTATGTGTTATGGTCCTATTGGAGGTACTATCTTTATAATTGTATCTGTCTTTATTACTACTACTTTAATTTATTTGCTTGTTGGAAAATTCGGAAAAAAGTATTTATACAATACATTCTCAAAAGAAAAAATTCAAAAAATTGAAAACAGCAAATTATTTAAAAATCCTAAAAAAGCAGAAGTGCTAATGTGTATACTATTCTTTACACCTGGCACTCCTAAAGACTTATTGACATATATTGGATTTTTATTTCCAATACCACCTATTAAATTTATATTAATTGCAACTTTTTTAAGATTTCCATCTATAATTTCTTCTACCATAGCTGGTAGCGGATTATCTAATGGAAAGATTTCTATAGTTATAGTATCTTATGTCATCACTTTTGTAGCTACAGCAATATTTGTTTTCCTTATTAGTAAAAAGGAAAAAGATACCACAGAAGCTATAAAAATATTAAAATAACTATATTGCCCTACACTTTACTACAAGTCTTTCCTTTCCATAGTTTGTGCAGGTTATTAATGTTAGTTCTTTTTGTCCATTTGTATGCTGAGTTGTACATCCTGTATCTGTTGGTTTAACGACATATTTATCATATACTTGGTATTTTATTCTTCTGCCATATCCATCTGTCAATTCTGCTATGTCACCATTTTTTATAGAGCTTAATGTTCCAAACATCTTTCCATTTCTATAATTATGACCTACTATGCAGTAATTTCCCACCTCATTTGGATCTGGTCCCCAATATTTATTAAGCGAAATTTCTAATAATTCGTCTGATGTATCTGTTAACACTGGATAATTTATTCCTAGTCTTGGTATGTTTAAAATAGCATCTGTTTCATATTCCACTCCATTTGAAGCAGTATATATTATTGAATTCTCTTGCACTTCTTCTATTCTTTTTGCTTGCTCCGGTGTCAATTCTTCTTGGTCGTCTATAATTACTCTAATAATGTCATCTTCTGGCTGTCTTGTTGTTGTGTCTATTGCATTCGTTGCAGCAATCTGATTTAATATTTCTTGTGATACTTTTTCATTTTTATTTCTATCATACTCTGCATAAACATAATAAGAAAATAAAGCAAACACCAAAAAAACAGATAAAAAGAATTCAATTTTATAAAGCATTCTTTTTCTCTTAAATTCTGGCGTAATATACAGTTTTTCTGTTACAAGAATTTGATTCATACTTATCTCCTATTATATATTTATTATAGCATACATTTTTGTATTTTTAAATACACTTTGCCAGCAAATTTGAAATTTCACAAAATTGTTCAATTGTTAACTTTTCTCCTCTTGTATTTAATTCAATTCCCAATTCGTTAAATATGTCTATTGCTTGTTGCTTACTTTTTATTATTCCACCATTTAATAAGCTATTTATTAATGTTTTTCTTCTTTGCATAAAGCTTATTTTTATTAATCTAAAAAATAATTCTTCGTTTATAGGTTTAACCACTGGTTCATCCCTTAGTACTAATTTTATAACTTGAGAATCAACTTCTGGTGCTGGAATAAATTTATAATTTTCAACATTTAATATTACTTTTGGATTTGAATAATAATACACCGAATATGTAATCGCTCCAGAATTTTTATCTCCTGGAATTGCTGTTAATCTTTCTGCCACTTCTTTTTGTATCATTACTGTTATTGTTTCTATTGGTAGTTTTTTTTCCAACAACTGCATAATAATAGGAGTTGTAATATAGTAAGGAAGATTTGCAACAATTTTGGCTGTTTTAAATCCATTTTTCTCTATTACTTCCTTTAAATCTACTTTTAATACATCCTCATTTATAATTTCTAGGTTTGTGTATAATAAAAATCTGTCTTGTAATACTTTAATCATTTTTTTATCAAGCTCTATTGCAATTACCTTTTTAGCTTTTTCTAATAGCTTTTGGGTTAAAGTTCCAAGACCTGGCCCAATTTCTATTACCAAGTCATCTGTTGTTAAGTCAGAGGCCTCTACTATTTTTTCTATAGATTCATCATCAACCAAAAAGTTTTGACCTAAGCTTTTATTAGCAGTAATATTATATTTTTTCATTAGAAACTTAGTTTCATCGTACACATTATTCATTGTTAATTCAATTCTCCTATTATGTATAAATTATGTTTATATTTTATCATGTTTATGTTGATATTGCAATGTATTAAACATTGTTTAAAAGCATTGATTTTTGTTTTATTATATAATAAAATGTTGTTATTATTAAAAAAGTAGGTGTAAAATGAATACAAAGAACAAAAGCAAAGCCCCAAAATACTCTAGGGCTCTGAGATTAAGAAATGGTATGATTGCAATATTTTGTGTGTTTTTATTGCTAATTGGACGTTTATTTTGGTTACAATTTATTAAAGGTCCTTGGTTAAAGGAACAAATGTATAGTCAATTAATTACTAGTAGAGCAATAAGTCCTAAAAGAGGTACTATATATGATACAAACGGAAAAGAGTTAGCTATAAGCGCTGCTGTAGATACTGTTACCATTAATCCAGACCTTATAAAAGTATCTGAGGAAAACAAGGAATTAGAAGAAATTAAAACTAAAGCTTTAAAAGAGAAAGTTGCGAAAGCTTTTTCAGAGATCTTTGAATTAGATTATGAAAAAACTTTAGCTAAAGTTAATAGCACAAGCTGGTTAGAGACAATTGTTTCAAAGGTTCAAAAAGACAAAATTGATAAACTGAAAAAATGGATGGAAGAGGAAAAGATTTATTCTGGCATTAATATAGATGAAGATACCAAAAGATATTATCCTTACAATAATTTAGCATCAAATTTAATAGGTTTTTGTGGAGATGAAAATAGAGGCTTAGAGGGATTAGAAAATGAATTTGATTCTTTATTAACTGGTACACCTGGAAGGATAATTACTTCTCAAGATGCAATTCAAGAATTCATTCCTGACCAGAACGAGACCCTATTTGTTGCAGAAAATGGTAATAATATAACATTAACATTAGATGTAAATATTCAGGCTATTGCTGAAAAATATTTGGAACAGGCTTGCAAAGAAAATAATTGTGCTCGTGGCGGAAATGTTATAATTATGAATCCAAATAATGGTGACATTTTGGCAATGGCAACTTACCCAAACTATAATTTAAACACTCCTTATAAAGTCACAAGTATTACTGAGGACAAGTGGAAAGAAATGACTTCTGAGCAAAAGTCTAATGCTATGTATAGTATGTGGAGAAATAGAGCTCTTTCCGATAGATATGAACCTGGTTCTGTTTTTAAGGTTATAACTGCTGCAATTGGTTTAGAAGAAAATTTGGTTTCTCCTGATGAAAAAAATGTTTTTGATTGTCCTGGATATCATGTTGTAGCTGGAAATACCATTTATTGTTGGAAAGGTATACCTGGCCATGGTAAACAAAGTTTAAGAGATGCTTTGTGCAATTCTTGTAACCCAGCATTTATGGAATTAGGCGAGAAGATTGGTGCTAAAACACTATATAAATATTTTGAAGCTTTTGGTTTATTTGACTCAACCAATTTAACTTCTGGTGATGTTAGCGGAAACTTCTGGGACTTAGAAGATGTTGGTCCTGTTGAGCTGGCTACCTCTTCATTTGGTCAAAGATTTGGTATAACACCATTGCAAATGGCAACCGCTATATGTTGTATAGCAAATGATGGCATATTAGTTCAACCTAAAATAATAAAACAGGTTACAAATACTGATACTGGTGCAACCACAAATATAGATACAACAGTAATAAGACAAGTAGTTTCTAAGGAAACATCTGAAAATCTTTTAAATATGATGGAATCGGTAGTAACATCTGGTACAGGAAGGTACGGAAGAGTTACAGGCTACTCTGTGGCAGGAAAAACCGGAACATCAGAACCATCACCAGGTGCAGAGGAAGATGGATATGTTGCGTCATATATTGCTATTTCCCCTGTAGAAAGTCCAGAAGTTGTTGCTCTTGTAACATTATATGCTCCTGAGGGAGATAGTCATCAAGGTGGTCAAATTGCTGGACCTGTTGCTTCTCAAATATTAACAGAAGTATTACCATATTTACAAATTCCTTCTGACAGTAGTGGCTCAACTACTGGAAGCAGTAGCTCAAATTCTACTACTACACTACCAAATGTAGTAAACAAAACTATTGCAGAAGCAAATAAAATTATAGAAAACGCAGGCTTTAATTGTATTATATCAGGAGGTTCTGAAGAAATTGTCACAGAACAAATGCCTAAAGCTGGAACCCAATTACTGAAAGACTCTATTGTTAAAATATATTCTGCTGGACATGAAGCAAGAGTATCACAAACAGTTCCAGATTTAAAAGGAATGTCTTTATCCGAGGCAAGAACAATTTTAAAGGACCGAAATTTAAATATTCAAGTTAGTGGTTCTGGAATAGTTATAAGTCAAGATCCTATTGCAGGCACTTCTGTAGAAGAAGGTACACTAATAGCTGTTTCTATGAAACCAGAAATACAAGATGCACATTAAGGCATAAAAAAATTAAAGGAGTATAAGCTCCTTTAATTTTTTATAATTTTAATTATTGAATATTGCATCAAATTCTTCTCCATCTATTTTTTCTTTTTCTAACAATATTCCTGCTACAACATGTAATTTTTCCATATTAGCATTTAATATTTCTGCTGCTTTTTTATATGCATAATCAATTATACTTTTTACTTCTTCATCTATTATTGCAGCTGTTTCTTCTGAATACTCTTTGCTCTGTGCAAAATCTCTTCCTAAAAATACTTCTTCTTGATTTTGTCCTAAGGTTATAGTGCCAACTCTTTCACTCATTCCATATTTTGTAACCATATTTCTTGCAATCTTTGTTGCACGTTCTATATCATTACTTGCTCCTGTTGATATATCGTCTAATACCAATTTTTCTGATACTCTTCCACCTAATAGTGAAACTATATTTTCTATCATTTCTGTTCTAGACATAAAAGACTTATCTTCTGTTGGTCTATACATAGTATATCCTCCAGCCATTCCTCTTGGTATAATTGATATTTGATGAACAGGATCTTGTGTTGGTAAAAATCTACTTACAACTGCATGCCCTGCCTCATGATATGCCACTAATTTTTGTTCTTTTTCGCTTCTAACTCTAGTCCTTTTTTCAGGTCCCATTGTTACTTTAACCATTGCATCTTCTACTTCTGTCATACTAATTTCTGGTTTATTTCTTCTTGCAGCCAATAAAGCCGCCTCATTTAATACATTTTCCAAATCTGCACCTGAAAATCCTGATGTATTTTTCGCAATTGTTTTTAAATCTACATCTGGTGCCAATTTCTTCTTTCTGCTATGAACTTCTAAAATTTCCTCTCTTGCTTTAACATCTGGTGCCGATACTACTATTTGTCTATCAAATCTTCCTGGTCTTAATAAAGCTTTGTCTAATACGTCTGGTCTATTGGTTGCAGCTAATACAATTACTCCTTCATTAGCTGAGAATCCATCCATCTCTACTAATAACTGATTTAGTGTTTGTTCTCTTTCATCATGTCCTCCGCCAAGTCCTGCACCTCTTTGACGACCAACTGCATCTATTTCATCTATAAATACAATACATGGTGCTTTTTTCTTTGCTTCTTCAAATAAATCTCTTACTCTAGAAGCTCCTACACCAACAAACATTTCTACAAAGTCTGAACCACTTATAATGAAGAATGGTACGTTTGCCTCTCCTGCAACTGCTTTTGCTAAAAGTGTTTTTCCTGTTCCAGGTTGCCCTACCAATAAAACTCCTTTTGGAATTCTTGCACCCATCTCTGTGAATTTTCTTGGATTTTTTAAAAATTCAACTATTTCTTCTAATTCTTCTTTTTCCTCATCTACACCAGCCACATCATTAAATGTTACTTTTGTTTTATCTGTTGGATTTAATATTTTAGCTCTGCTCTTTCCAAAAGACATTGTTTTATTTGAGCCAGCTCCTCCTTGTGCTCCACTATTCATAAATAAGAACCAGAATATAAAGAATATAATTAATATTCCAAATGGTGTTAAAAGACTTAGTATTGTTACAAATAAAGATTCTGATTTTTCTGTTACCTTTATTGTACCTGTTTTCATACTATCTTCTAATGCTGACATTAGATGTTCAACACTTGGTATATTTACCTCTTTAGTAACATTTTGGTTCTTTAATTTTACATTTGCTTTTACCTTATCTGCTGAAATTTCTATTTCTTTTACTTCACCTGCTTCTACTTTAGAAAGTAATTCCGAGTAGGCAAGCCTATTCTCAGTATTATCAATTATTGATGATATTAAGACTATAAATATTATAAATATTATTAGCCACATAGCTAAAGATTTTATTCCATTTTTCAAGTTAATGCCTCCTTTTACTATTTAAGGAATATATCATAAAGATTTTGGTATTTCAAGTGTTTTACTAAAGTTTTTTTGTTCACACCCTAGTCATATCAAGGCTTTCCTTACGGAAGTTTACAATACCTCGTAAAAAAAATTTTTTTATTTTTTATCATTATTTTTATATTTTTATTTGGAGTTAAGTATTTATTACCAATATTATTTTTACATAATTTAATAACATCTTCAATATGTATTTTTTCTATTCCGTTAGTAGTCCCTAAAAGCTCATTAATAGTATATATTATAAGTCTTGATTTTATTACTTTTTCTAAAACATTAAATTTTTTTAAATCTAAAATTATTTCTTTTTCAGTTCTACTTATAAAAGTCTCTTTATATGACTGTTTTACTATTGATTTGAAATACATTTCATCAGTTGCTATAAGATTGGACATTCTATTTATTGTTTCTATAATATTAGGATTAAAATTCTCTTGTATATACGGAATAAGCATATTCCTAATTTTATTTCTTGTATATATGTTTTCTTGATTTGTTTTGTCATACTTAGGGTTTAAACCTTTTTCATTACAATATTGTTCAATTTCTTGTCTGGTACATTCAATTATAGGTCGTATAAGCTTGTTATCTCTTATTGGTTCTATACCTTTAAGCCCTGTACTTCCACTTCCCCTTAAGAAATTCATTAGTACTGTTTCTGCATTATCATTTGCATTATGCGCTGTAGCAATTTTATTTCCACCAACTATGTTCTTTACCTCTTCAAAAAAATCATATCTAATTTTTCTTCCAGCCTCTTCTGTCCCTAGCTTTTTTTCTTTAGCTATTTGTAAAACATCTGCCTTCTTTACAAAACATTTTATATCCCTCTGCTCACAAAAATCTTGTACAAACTCTGTCTCAGAGTCAGCCTCTTTTCTTATCATATGATTAATATGCGCAACTACAATGTTTATTTTAAGTTCATTTTGTAAATTTTTTAATACATTCAATAAACAAATAGAATCTGGCCCCCCAGACACTCCCACTACTATAGTATCCCCAGATTTTATTTGTTCATACCTTTTTATGGTATTTAATACCTTATCCTCCAACATATTTCCCCTTTCTGTCACAAAAAGGAGCGTCCCTATAGTGACAACTTATTCTCTGTATCTTTCTATATTTGCGAATTTTGTATAGTTTGCTAGC
>ENA-OOSI01000661-OOSI01000661.1-human-gut-metagenome-genome-assembly--contig:-NODE-661-length-9896-cov-1.906005_pt1 | contig 9896 bp, 9 predicted proteins | sample MGYA00241171_ERZ501200 | MGnify/ENA primary metagenome ERZ501200 (study PRJEB25962, sample SAMEA2042554) | human gut metagenome | biome: human gut; feature: human-associated habitat; material: faeces...
TATGTGCCCGTCACCTTCAACGAACTGACCGATGACGAATCGTTCTGGAAAGGTTGCGAAGGCTGTATAAACCATGATATATTGGTAGCTAAGAACCGTAAATTCTGCATTTGCACAGCAATGCTTTACGACCCGAAGCTGCACGAAGAGGATAAAATATAAAAATACTAAGGATATGGAAAAGAAGAAGAAAGTAGTAGTCGCATTCAGCGGAGGTTTGGATACCTCGTTTACGGTGATGTATCTTACCAAAGAAAAAGGGTACGAAGTATATGCAGCTTGTGCCAATACGGGCGGTTTCAGTGCTGAACAGTTGAAGACAAACGAAGAAAATGCCTACAAGCTGGGCGCCAAAGAATACGTCACCCTCGACGTGACGCAGGAATACTATGAGAAAAGCTTGAAATACATGGTATTCGGCAATGTTTTGCGTAACGGCACCTATCCTATCTCTGTAAGTTCCGAACGTATCTTCCAAGCATTGGCCATTGCACGCTATGCCAACGAAATCGGCGCGGATGCCATCGCCCACGGTTCTACAGGTGCGGGTAACGACCAGATTCGTTTCGAACTTTCTATTAAAGCTCTTGCACCGGACATCAAAGTTATTGCAACCTGGAGACAGCCTGAATGGACAATGCAGTCACGTGAAGATGAAATCGCATTCTGTAAGGCACACGGAATTGATCTTCCTTTTGATGCAAGCCATTCATACAGCCGTGACAGAAATATCTGGCATATCAGCCATGAAGGACTTGAACTTGAGAATCCTGCATGTGCACCAAATTATGATGATCTTCTTGTATTATCGGTTACACCACAGAATGCACCTGATGAATCAGAAGATGTTGAACTTGATTTTGAAGCAGGTATTCCTGTTGCATTAAACGGTAAGAGAATGAAGGTTTCCGATATTATCCGTGAACTTAACCGTCTTGGCGGAAAGCATGGTATCGGTATTATTGATATTGTTGAGAACCGTGTTGTAGGTATGAAATCAAGAGGTGTATATGAGACTCCGGGCGGAACAATCCTTATGGAAGCCCATACACAGCTCGAGGAACTCTGTCTTGACCGTGAGACACTTGCATATAAGAAACTTGTTGCTACAAGATTTGCAGATTTAGTATATGAAGGAAAGTGGTTCTGTCCGCTCCGTGAATCTTTATCAGCTTTTGTTGATAAGACACAGGAAACTGTTACAGGTAAAGTCAAGATGAAGCTTTATAAGGGTAACATTATTAGGCAGGGTACAACTTCTCCATATTCATTATATTCAGAAAGTCTTGCTTCATTTACAACCGGTGATTTATATGATCACAAGGATGCTTCAGGATTTATCAATCTTTTCGGACTTTCAATGAAAGTTCGTGCTATGATGAAGCAGAATCTTGACGAGAATAAGAAATAATTTATAAAAGTAATTTTGCCCACCGGTATTTTATCGGTGGGCTTATTTTATGTAAGATATCATTTTGTAATTAGGTATTGCATATTATGCAATGAAAATGTATAATTATAAATAAATTTATTAACAGAAAAATAAAATGCCTTCTTTACATTACATAAATAAGGTACTAAAATTACTATTTGTAAAAGATGGAGGATATCAATATGAATAAAAATATTTCCGGCGGTGTAAATGCCGCAAAAGGATTTATGGCAAACGGACTTAATGCCGGTATCAAAAATAATGTTAAAAAAGATATGGCACTTGTATACAGCGAAAAGCCATGTGTGGCAGCAGGTGTTTTTACAACCAATAAAGTTAAGGCAGCACCGGTAAAATGGGATTACAATGTGGTGCATAATTCTCCTTATGCACAGGCTGTTGTTATTAACAGCGGTGTTGCCAATGCCTGTACGGGAGAAGAAGGATACGGTTACTGTATGGATATGGCTGAAACGGTAGGTAATGAAATGAAGCTTCCTAAGGATGCTGTTCTTGTTGCTTCCACAGGTGTTATAGGAAGACAGCTTCCTATGGATATAATTAAGGAGGGAATTAAGAAATTACCTAAGGGACTTAAGCCTGATGAAGAAGCAGCAACACTTGCGGCAGAAGCGATAATGACAACGGACACTAAGAGCAAACAGGTTGCGGTTAATTTTGAAATAGACGGAAAGGTTGTTACCGTGGGTGGTATGTGTAAAGGTTCAGGAATGATTCATCCTAATATGGCAACAATGCTCTGTTTTATTACAACGGACTGTATGATTAAAAAAGATCTTTTGCAGAAAGCACTCAGTGAAATTGTTAACGATACTTTTAATATGATTTCCGTTGACGGAGACACCTCAACTAATGATTCCGTACTTCTTCTTGCAAACGGAATGGCTGAGAATAAGATCATTGATACAGAAGATGAGAATTATAAGAAGTTTTATGAAGCTCTCTATTATATAATGGAGGAACTCAGTAAGAAAATAGCAGGTGACGGCGAAGGCTGCACATGTCTTTTTGAAGTAAGGGTATTAAATGCACTTACTAAGGAAGATGCCAAAACAATGGCTAAATCCGTTGTATGTTCAAGCCTTACCAAAGCAGCCATATACGGACATGACGCCAACTGGGGCAGAATACTTTGTGCCATGGGATATTCGGGAGCAGAATTTGACCCTGAGCTTGTGGATATATATTTTGAAAGTGCTTGTGGCAGACTTCAGATTGTTAAGGATGGCAGGGCAGATGATTACAGCGAAGAAGAGGCAACAAAGATTCTTTCAAAAGAGCATGTAATTGCAATATGCGATTGCAAGCAGGGCACATTTAATGCCACTGCATACGGCTGTGACCTTACTCACGAATATGTAAATATCAATGCAGATTACAGGTCTTAATAAATATACAGGAGATATGGAAAGATGAATTTAGATGTAGAAAAATCAAAAGCAGAGGTTCTTATTGAGGCATTGCCTTATATACAGAAATTTAACCGTAAGATAATCGTTGTTAAATATGGCGGAAGTGCCATGGTAGACGAAGAACTTAAGAAAAAAGTAATCGAGGACGTAGTTCTCTTAAAACTCGTCGGCTTCAAGCCTATTATTGTCCATGGCGGCGGTAAGGAAATAAGCAAGTGGGTGGATAAAGTAGGAATGGAAACACATTTTGTAAACGGTCTCCGTGTTACTGATGTTCCTACAATGGAAATTGCAGAAATGGTACTTAACCGTGTTAATAAAAGCCTTGTTTCCCTTGTACAGAACCTTGGAGTTGAAGCCTGTGGAATAAGCGGCAAGGACGGAGAAATTCTTAAAGTAACAAAGAAACTCTCAAACGGAGAGGACATAGGCTTTGTAGGAGAAGTCAATGAGGTTAATCCAAAGCTCATTCTTGATCTCATCGAAAATGATTTTTTACCTGTTATATGTCCTGTGGGAACGGATGAAAACGGTAATTCCTACAATGTTAATGCTGACGATGCAGCATGTGCCATTGCAAAAGCTGTTAAAGCAGAGAAGCTTGCTTTCCTGACGGATATTGAAGGCGTATACCGTGATAAAGACGATCCGGGTACACTTATTTCGGAACTTGACCTTGAAGAAGCACATGAGCTTATTAAAGACGGATATATCGGCGGTGGAATGTTACCAAAACTTAATAACTGCATTGATGCCGTTGAAAACGGTGTTTCAAGAGTACATATAATGGACGGCAGAATACCACACTGTCTGCTTCTTGAAATATTTACCAATAATGGTATCGGTACTGCCATTCTTAGTAAAGGAGGAGAACATTTCAGTGACAAAGACAAGTAATATAATAGATAAAGTAGAAAATAATATAATACATACCTACAACAGATACCAGATAGCCCTTGATGAAGGTGAGGGAATGTACCTTTATGATGTAGAAGGCAAAAAATACCTTGATTTCGGTTCGGGAATAGGCGTTTTTGCATTGGGATATGGCAATAAAGAATATAATGATGCGGTAAAAGCACAGGTGGACAAGCTTATCCATACATCAAATTATTTTTATAATGAGCCATCTGCACTTGCCAGTGAAAAATTTATAAAGGCATCGGGAATGACGAAGGTTTTTTATACCAACAGCGGAGCTGAAGCTGTTGAAGGTGCACTTAAACTTGCAAAAAAATACGGAAAAATGACAAAGGGTGATAACTGCTATGAAATTATTGCCATGAATAAAAGTTTCCACGGCAGGACAATAGGTGCTGTTTCAGTAACAGGCAACGAACATTACAGGGAAAGTTTTGAACCACTGCTTCCGGGAGTAAAGTTTGCTGATTATAATAATCTTGAAAGCGTTAAAGCACTTATTTCTGATAGAACCTGTGCAGTTATTATGGAGACAATCCAGGGAGAAGGCGGTGTAACACCTGCCACAGAGGAATTTGTGAAAGGCATAAGAACACTTTGTGATGAAAATAATATTCTTATGATTGCCGATGAAATCCAGTGCGGAATGGGAAGAAGCGGATATATGTTTGCATATCAGCGTTTCGGAATTCTGCCTGATATAGTCACAAGTGCCAAGGCTTTAGGCTGTGGAGTGCCTATAGGTGCTTTTGCAGCAGGCAGTAAAGTATGTGATGTTTTATGTGCCGGAGACCACGGAACAACTTACGGTGGCAATCCTCTTGCATGTGCAGCGTCACTTGCTGTATTTAATTTGTTCGAAAAAAATAATTTACTTGAAAATGTAGTAGAAGTTGGTGCATACTTATATAAGAGACTGGATGAAATAAAAGCTATGTGCCCTTCAATCACAGACCACCGTGGAATTGGATTTATGCAGGGACTTGAATATGATCATCCTGTTTCGGGTATTATACAGAAACTCCTTGATGCAGGCTTAATTGTGTTTTCAGCAGGACCTAATGTAATCAGATTCCTGCCACCTCTTATTGCTACCATGAAGGATGTTGATGATATGATCAATATACTCAAGGAATGGGCAATAGAATGAATAAATTTTTAAAACTTGGTGTTATGGCATTAGCGTGCACTTTTGTTTTTAGCGGATGCAGGATAAAATACGAGACGGGCAGCGGTGAAACAGATGAGACCGTAGGCGAATCTGCCGTGGAGTCTTCAGATAAAGCCGGTGGGGAAATATTGCATGTAAGGTATGCTAACGAGAGCTACACACCTTATCTTGAAATCTGCAAAACTGAATTTGAGAAGAAAAATCAGGGAGTCAGCGTCGTACTTGACTGTGTTTCTTCAGAAAATTACATTGTTAATATTAATAACGACAGTACAACGGAAAATGTTCCGGACGTATATCTTGTAAGCAACAGTGATTTATCAACGGCATATCTTGCCGGACTTGCGTCGAAAGTAACGAATGAAGAATTCGTAAACAGGGTATATGATAAAGTTGCACTTGATGCCTGCAGTTATAACGGAATTCTTGTTGCATATCCTTTAAGCTACAGGACAACTTTTCTCGTGTATAATTCTTTATACGTAGAAAATGATGAGGATTTTACCTTTGAAAAAATAAAGACATATTCAGAAGAAAAAGAATTAACGAATGACCAGATGGCTGTAGTCGAGAAGATATTTAACTGTAATCTTACTGATTTATTTATGAATTACGGCTATATAGGAGGCTATATCAATATAGGCGGTGTGTATGGAAGTGATTCGGAAAAATTTACGGTATGTAATGATAATTCCGTATCTGCAACGGGTAAATATCTGGAACTTGTGGATTATTTTTCTATTGATAAGGTGCAGGAATACGGAGATGTTGTCAAAAAGACTGTCGGCGGTAATTCTATCTTTTCGATAGTATCAACCGATTCATTTGCAGAGATTAAGGCTTCCGGACTGGAATTCAGGTACAAAGAGTTCCCGGATTTTGATGACAGCCTGGTAACATCGCCATTATCAATTACAACAGCAATAGCCGTTAATCCATATTCAAAAGTATCTTCTCTCGGAGAAGCATTTGCGGAATTTGCCGCAGACACAATGTCGGATAAATTAAATGAAGCAGCCGGAATGTTCCCTGCCAATAAAAATGCCGTAATCAATAAAGAATATTCGGGAATCTACAGTTCATACATGAAGTCAACATCTAAGAATAAGCTTCAGTACGGTGAACAGGTATATCCTTTGATTGAAATTGCACTTCATAATATTCTTAACGGAGAGGATATTAAGACAGAGCTGCAATCGGTAGATGCATATATGAAAAAACAGCTTAAATAAGAATAAAACCTTCCCAGACAGGTATAATATATAGTACCAGTTATGGGAGGTTTTTTTATGTGGGGAATAATTGTTGCTTTAATATCAGGACTGCTTATGAGTGTGCAGGGTGTAATGAATACAGGAGTGACAAAACAGACCAGTCTGTGGGTATCGGCGGGTTTTGTCCAGTTTAGTGCATTAATTGTATGTATTATTGCATGGCTTATTACCGGAAGGGAAAGTATAAGTTCTCTTGCAAAGGTAAGTCCGAAATATATGCTTTTGGGCGGAGTTATAGGTGCATTTATCACAATAACCGTTATTGAAAGCATGAAAAGACTGGGACCTGCCAAATCTGTCATGTTAATTGTAATAATGCAGATTGTATCGGCATATGTCATTGAGCTTATGGGAATTCTTGGAACGGATAAAGCTAAGTTTTACTGGGGAAAAGTTATAGGCGCAGCCATAGCCGTAACCGGAGTTATTATATTTTTTATGTGTGGAGAAAAAAATATAAAATAGTTGTATTATTTTTGCAAAGACTGTAAAATAAAGAAGGATAATATGGGCCTTGGAAACAAGGAGCGTATATGAAGAAAATTAAATTTATCTTTCCGGCAGCCATAGCCGGATTTGTTGCAATATCTGCGGTTTTATATTCCAGGTCGTCAGATGGCAGCAAAGTTATGGAAAGCTATAGTACAACGTCTGAATTTGTTTTTTCGCATGAAGAAAGCAAAAGTGAGATTTCTTTAGAATCTTTATGTGTGTATGTATGTGGTGCTGTCAATAATCCGGGGGTTATTTACCTTGATGAAGGCAGCAGGATATGTGACGCAATTAAGAAAGCGGGCGGTATCACAGCCGATGCGGACATTAATTCATTGAATCAGGCAGAAAAGGTAACAGACGGGCAGAAGATTTATGTACCGTTAATAGGTGAGACTTATGCCGGTTATTCGGAGAATTCAAAATCGTCATTGATTAATATTAATACCGCAGGCGTTAATGAGCTTCTGACTCTTCCGGGGATAGGAGAATCAAAGGCAAATGCCATAATAGCATACCGTAATGATAATGGCGGATTTAAGAAGATAGAAGATATTATGAACATAAGCGGTATCAAAGAAGCCGCATTTAATAAAATTAAAGAAAATATTTGTGTATGATGAGGTAATGTACATGAGCAGGGTACTTGTGGTTGATGATGAAAAAGCAATAGTTAAAGGAATAAAATTCAGTCTGGAGCAGGATGATGCGGAAGTAAGCTGTGCATATGATGGTGAAGAGGCTCTTGAATTAGCTAAAAGCCAGGAGTTTGACATTATACTGCTTGATTTGATGCTGCCAAAGATAGATGGTTTATCTGTCTGCCGGCAGATTAGGGAATTTTCCAATGTTCCGATTATAATGATAACAGCCAAGGGCGAAGATATGGACAAAATAATGGGACTTGAGTATGGCGCCGATGATTATATAACGAAGCCTTTTAATATTCTTGAAGTCAAAGCCAGAATGAAAGCTATAATGAGGCGCAATTCTTTTAATCTTAAGAAAGAACAGAGCGACAGGGTGATTATTGTGGGAGATTTAAGGCTTGACAGGGATGGAAGAAGGCTTTTTATCGGAGACAGGGAAGTTAATCTTACCGCAAAAGAATTTGACGTTCTTGAGCTGCTTGTGATGAATCCCAATAAGGTATACGGAAGAGACAATCTCCTTAATATCGTATGGGGATATGAATATCCGGGAGACGCAAGGACGGTGGATGTACATATAAGAAGACTCAGAGAAAAGATAGAAGATGATCCATCCAATCCGAAATACGTTCATACAAAATGGGGCGTTGGATATTATTATCTCGGCTGATGCGGAGGAATCATGAAAGATAAACTAAGAAAAATATTAAGCCTTAAGGTTTCTATATTCCTGATATTTCTTTGCATCTTTTTTATAACTTATTATTCCATTGACAGAATTATCATATATGGTTTTTTAAGAAAATCAATGGATGAGACTGTAACACAGGTAAAATGGCAGAGCAATATTCTTGCATCGGACATTCTTGCAATGGATTTTTTTAAAAATCCGGACAGTGATGCTGCGGATGTTGAGATACAACAGATGGCATATGCTTATTCAGCAAGAATACTTATTATTAATTCAGATTATATAATCGTAAAGGACAATTATATATTTGACGAAGGTAAGACAATTATCACTGAGGATGTGATAAATGCCTTTAAGGGAAAGTCGCATTCCCATATAAATTATAAATCGTCATCTGCCGTGATCACAACACCGATAATTGATGATACCGGTAAGATTTCCGGTGTAATTAAGGTTTCGTTATCCGGTTATGCCACAATTCAGACAATAAATTACATGAAAAGAATATCTATTGCCGTTATGATTGCACTTTTGCTTGTTTTTAGCGGAATACTTGTATTCGTTATATATAAGCTTACAAGTCCGGCAAAGGATATGAAAGAAGCAATTTTATCACTTTCCGACGGTGATAAAAATGCCAGAATAAAAAAACAGACCATAAAGGAATATAAGGATATCGGAGATGCGGTTAATGTGCTGCTTGACAGACTTGAAAGCATTGACGGTTCAAGGGATGAATTTGTATCAAATGTGTCCCATGAGCTTAAAACACCTATGACATCAATGAAAGTGCTTGCTGATTCTTTGCTGGCAACAGAAAATGCACCTATAGAAATGTATAAAGAATTTATGCAGGATATAGCTGAGGAGATTGACAGGGAAAATGAAATTATCGGTGATCTCCTTAATCTTGTAAGAACTGACGGAGAGAGAGCAGTGCTTAATATTGAGACAGTTGATGTTAATGAACTTATGGAAGTTGTTCTCAAACGGTTAAAACCTATAGCACTTAAAAACAATATTGAGATAATATTTGAAAGTATGAGACCTGTTACCGCAAGCATAGACAGAGTTAAATTTATCATTGTTCTTACCAATATTATAGAAAATGCCATAAAATATAATCACCCGGAGGGATGGGTTAAGATTACACTTAATGCAGATCATAAGTTTTTCTATGTAGATGTTTCAGATTCGGGAATAGGAATTCCTGAGGAATGTAAAGACCATGTATTTGAGCGTTTTTACAGGGTCGATAAAGCGAGGTCAAGGGAAACAGGAGGAACGGGACTTGGTCTTGCAATTACTAAAAATATTGTTCTTTTGCACAAGGGAACAATTAAGTTTTACAGTAAAGAAAACGAAGGTACTACATTTAACATAAGAATACCGTTAAATTATGGAGGTAAGGCACAATGAAAAAGTCAGGTTTTATTGTTATTATATGTTTTTTATGCCTTTTTCTCAGTTCGTGCGGTAAAAAAAGTGAAACAGGAATAAGCCTTTATTATATCAATGAAGCGAGGACGGGCTTTGTTGAGAAGAAAATTACATGTAAATCCAAGACACAGGAAGCAATTGTAAAGGAACTCTATGACAAGTTGAGAAAACTGTCTGCGGATGGTACATCAAAAGCTGCATCAGACTATATGGTTATAAATGATGTTGCTTTAGAAGGCGGGATTTTATACCTTAATTTCGCATCCGGATATACCGGCTTATCTGACAAGGATAAAGCTTTATTCAGAACAGCAGTTTCCAAGACAATGTCGTCACTTGATTTTGTTGAATATGTAAGAATATATGAAAACGGCAGTCCTGTAACTGATTCT
>ENA-OOSI01000667-OOSI01000667.1-human-gut-metagenome-genome-assembly--contig:-NODE-667-length-9836-cov-1.761170_pt1 | contig 9836 bp, 8 predicted proteins | sample MGYA00241171_ERZ501200 | MGnify/ENA primary metagenome ERZ501200 (study PRJEB25962, sample SAMEA2042554) | human gut metagenome | biome: human gut; feature: human-associated habitat; material: faeces...
GTTGGAAAGACAACCCACATTGACGGTAAGCATGCCGTTGCCGTAGTAACAATGGCGCAGGTAGTCGTTTTTTACGAAATCGCCCTTCAACGGATTGTTGTTTGTCATCTTGGCAAGTCGTGTAACGTCGGCATTGTTTCCGTCGAAAATACCCTTGCACACGGCGCAGTAAAAGTTGATGCGGTACAGTTCCACCATGTCGGGCAGGTTGTCCCTTTCTCTCTCGTCCAAGTCAAACAGAATGTTTGCCCTGTTGCAGATGTCTTCCAGCACAGTTTTGTCCACGGCAAACTGGGTGCAACGTGCAACAAGTTGCGCAATGGCTTCGATACGTGTCATTGTGTCGTTGGCAGGAAACACCATGTAACTTTTTTGAAAATTTTGTTTCAGACGCAAAAAACTTTGCCAGTATTCCTCAAAGTATTGTTTGGCACACTTTTCTACCTGCGTTTTCGGGGTGAAAAGGGCAATCTCGTTCAGACAAAACTCCGTATTAAGTGTTTCCACACGCTTGCGTTGCGGAAAGTAGGTATCTGCAAGGCGGTGCATTTGTTCCGTAAGTTGTTCTTCCGTTGAAGGAATACCGCACAAACTTTCAAATACGTTTTTGTGTAACGACCATTGTATGTTTTTGTGTAAAAAAGTTGCTAAATTCATAAAACGCTCACCTCGTAACGTAAGTGTTGACACATTGCAAAAACTTTACACGCAAACAATGTCGTTTTGGCGTATCTGCTGTCGATTGTTGCGTGTTTTCTTCCGAATTTGCGAAAGGGCGTAGGCGAAATTGCAACGAAACGATTGCTGCTGTGCAAAAAAAAGGTAAAAAAAAACGGCCGCATGTGCGGACGTGGTGTCAAAACGGTGATGATGTGTGAAAGTTGTAAATGACGGCAACATGCTTTTTCTTGTCGCCTTGCTGTAAATTTGCCTGAAGCGTAAGCATTTTCAACGTTTGCCCAAGCGTTGTGAAGTGCTAGTTACGCCCTTTGACTAACGGCGGAACCTTTGCCACGCTTTCCGAAGCGAGTGGTTCAAAACGTTTCACTACAAAACAAAATTTTCCGTTTTGGTAGAAATTTGAGTTTTTGTTTATGGGCTTTCACAATATGTCGCACAGGTCAGGCATAATACCGTTTGTGCGCAGTTTGGGTTTTGCTATTTGCGTTTTTTGCGGAAGGAATATTCCTTCATGTAGGCTTCTTTGTTATCCAAAATCTGGTGCAGGTTTTCCACGGGCACGTTGAAGGATTCAAGTGTTTCAAGCAGGTTTTTGGAAAGGCAGAAGTGCAGGTCGTTTGTCAGAATCTCGGGGTAGTTTCCCTCTTCGGGCAAACGGCTTTTTACAATTATCACAAGGGGGCATTGCGCCGAAATGCAAAAGGGCATAGCCTCGAAGTTGAGTTGCTCGTAGGTGAATTTTGCAACGGGTGTGGCAAAATCCGTGCCGAAAACATCGCTTGCGTAATCCAAATCGTCTTGGAAATCGTACAGTTCCGCACCCTGCTCGGTAAATTTGATGTTCATCCCCAGTTCGTCGGAGTAGCAGTGGGGATTTTCCTGCAATTCTTTTTCTATTTGTTGCTGTAATTCCTGCTTCTTTTCCTTTTTAATTGTCAAAAAACTCAAATCGGCAAGGTCAAATGGGTAGTTTTCTTTGTAAAAAGCAACGTTTTGTGCGTGAATAATTTTGTTGACGTACCATGCCAAAACAGAAGTAGTCGCCAGCATTCCTGCAAACAGGCTAACAGTCGTTATGCCCACGACGGTTTCCGACTGTTGCTTTTCCATCACCGATGCTACTGCAAAAGGCACAATAAAAGAAAGCACAGCGGCACATATAACAATAATCCAAAGGTCGGTGCGTCTTTTAGAAGGTTGCATCGTGGCGTGGCTTTGTGCCAACAGTTGCAAAAAAGAACCTTCCACAAATTGCGGTGTGCGAATGCGCAATGCAATCAAAACGCACACAACGCAAGCCAACACTCCGGCAACAATGGCGCAAACGGTGCGTCCGGTGGTGTTTTCCTGTGTTTTTTGTGCCAAAGTGTCTTCAAAATTTACTTCCGCAACGTCTGAGGCGGAAAGTCCCAACACAAACGGCGTGTTACCGTTTAAACTTTCCTGCGGAACAACAATGGTTATCGTTTTCCCCTGCAACACATTCCAATCGGCAATGTTAGCCGTTTGTTTGATAAGATTGCAGTTGTAGGATTTTTCGTCGTCCAACGTGATAAGCAGCCTGCCGCCGAGGTTCACTTGTGTTACAACACCTTGCACCGTTTGAGTTTTGCCGTTGAAGTCTTTTTTCAGCTGTGTGTGCAAAACGTAAAGTAAAATCAGCGTAAGTACCAAAAAAATCGCAGTAACCAAAATGGCGGTGTTGATTGCGTTCCGCTTTTTGGACGGCAAAGGTAATGTGTTTTTCACAAATTTTCCTCCTCGAAAGTGATTGTGTCTATGTTTGCTTGTGTGAAGTCGTCAATTATTCTGTCGGCAAGGTTGCAAAAATACGTCTGTATGCCCACACAACGCATTTTTGCGTTTTTTGCGGCGGTAAGCCCGTTTATGGAATCTTCAAAAACCACACATTGCGACGGTGCAAGGTTCAGAAGTTGCGCAGCATGCAAAAACAAATGCGGTTGCGGTTTGTTGGGCAGGTGTTGCGTTCCGTCTACAAAGGCGTCAAACAGGTTAAACAACCCGAAACGTTGCGCCGTAACGTGCGCCGCTGCGCTGGACGACGCCACTGCGCATTTTATGCCCTTTTCGTGCAACAAGTGCAAAAAATTCACCAAGCCAGGCGTTATGTCTTTCTCGTTGAGGTTAAGCAACGTGCGCTGTATTTTTTCCTCTCGCAGGTCGCTGTACTTCTTATACAGTTGGTCGGTAACGGCAATGCCCGCCTTGTTCAAAAGATAGGGTATTACCACCTGTCTGCCTGCGCTTTTGAAGGGAAGATATTCCTCGTAGGTGAATTCCACCCCGATTTCATGCGCCAATTCTTCCCAGGCAAGGTGGTGGTACTTTTCGCTGTCCATCACAACGCCGTCGAAATCGAAAATGCAACCTTTTGCAATCATTCGCTTGCCTCCACAATATTACAATTATACTCTGTAAAAGTGTGTTTGTCAAGACAAGTCTTATAGCACGTAGGCGTGCAGTGAAAAGACAATCAAGAAAAGCAAATATCTTTCAAACACTTGCAAATAGCGCTTTGGTGTGTTATACTGTACAGGCTTTCAAAGCAATTCGGCCCTATAGTCTAGTGGCCTAGGACGTTTGCCTCTCACGCCGATAACATGGGTTCGAGTCCCATTAGGGTCACCATATTGAAAGTATAGGTTTGATACGCTAGAAATAGCTAATCAAACCTTTTTTACTATATTTTATATAATTGGAAACAAATTACTTATATATGAATAAAAGACTTTTTTGGAGGCTTTGAAATGAAAATAGCACTTGCTGCAGTTGGATTTAAAAACAAAGATATTAATTACAATAAAAATAAAATACAAAGTGTAATAACACAATTAAATAATAAAGCTGATTTAGTAGTGTTCGGTGAATCATTTTTGCAAGGATTTTATTCGATCAAATTTGTTTATAAAGATGATTTAAAAATAGCAATAACAATGGAATCTAATGTTATTAATGAAATATCAAAGTGCGCCAAAGAAAATAAAATTGCTGTTTGTTTTGGATATTTTGAACTATATGATGGTTTTATTTATAGTAGTCAGATAACAATAAATAAAAATGGAAATATTATTAACAATTATAGAAGAATATCTGAAGGTTGGAGAGAAAAAAACAGTGGTCCTAAGTATAAAGAAGGTATTGGGTTTTCAACTTTTGCTTTAGAAAATAAAAAGTTCACTGTAGGATTATGCGGAGATTTATGGTATCAAAAAAATATTAACAAAATTAATAAAATTGAAGCTGATATGGTCTTATGGCCAGTATATACAGATTATGATTATAATGATTGGAATAAAACAGAAAAATATGAGTATGTATCACAAACAAAAAAACTAAATAAACCTGTCTTATATGTTAACTCATATAATCTTGATATGGATGAAAAAAACAGTGCAAGAGCTGGAGCATGCTTTTTCCGAAACGGGGAAATTAAAGCTGAAATACCTGCTGGTGAAGAAAACATTCTAATAATAGAAATTTAATTAATATTTTAGGAATTAATGTTCCATTTAGAAAGAGAAAACTAGATCATTACATATGGTTTAACAATAGAAAGAAGGAAGATTAGTCGTGGAAGAATTAAACAAATTTAGTCCTGAAGTATGTGCTGAATTAAAATATTATGTTTATAGATTAGTCGACCCAAGAAATGGGCAAACTTTTTATGTTGGAAAAGGAAAGAATAATCGTGTTTTTGCACATGCAAATTGTGCCTTAGAGAGTTACAATGATGTCGATTACATCCCAGAACAAGATGATGATGAAAATTTAAAGTATAAAACTATTCGTGAAATAAAAGATTCTGGTCTAGAAGTAATTTATATTATTCAAAAATATGGGTTGGAAGAAAGAGATGCATTTATTATTGAAAGTACTTTAATTGATGCTTATTCTATTGATAGAAAATTAACTAACAAAATAAAAGGATTCAGTTCCAGCGAGCCAACGAATGCGATAACTCTTCAAAGAGACCTTGCAGCAAAAGAGTATGTAGATTCTGATTCTAATCCTAAATATATGATTATTAAAGTAAAAGATTATTGGCTTAATCAACGAAAGGATAGGTATGATTGTACTCGTTCAGCTTGGAAACTAAGACCAGAAGTTGCGAAGAAATATCCTTATGTTTTATCCGTTACAGGTGGCATAGTTCGTGAAGTCTATAAAGTTCACGAATGGCATTATTGTGAAGGAAGAAGCGGTCGAGCTGAATTTACAGGTGAAGTTGCAGAACCAGCTGTTCAAAAAATATTCAAAGGAAAAAGAATACCTGAAAAATATAGAAAGAAAGGTCAAGCAAGCCCATTCTTGTACTGTAAGGTTGATAAGTAGGGGGTGTGCAGGGGTGTGCATTGTATTAAAATGGTTGATCTTTGCCAAAACAGGCGACTGCGCATGCGGTCGCAAAAGAAAGGACGTGCAAAATGCTCGTCCTTTTTCTTTTTCTCCTAGCGGCTTGTCGCCAGCCCGTTTTGCAAACGGGAAGACGAAATGACGTAGCGCTCCGTTTCACTACGCTCGCCGCCCGTGGTGCGGACGAGTCCCATTAGGGTCACCAAAACAGGCGACTTGCCGATAGTCGCACCAAAAAACGCACCAAAAGCGGTGCGTTTTTTTGTTGCTTTTTTGCTTCGACGCCTTTGTTTTTCCGCTTACGGGAAGACGACGCAGTGTAGCAGTGTGTTTTGTGTCAAACCGCCCATTGTTCGTAACAGGGTTGTTTGCGTTGAAACAGGTTGTGGTGCGTGGTACAAAATTTGACGGTTTTTCCTTTTTTGCGATGCCGTTTGGGACGCTTACGACAAATTTTTCGTTTTTTAATGATGTTGTTTACGGCAGCATGCAGGCAATGTTTTGCAAAACACTGTTGTTTTTTGCTCTTTTGTGGTAAAATTAAAAAAAGTTACAATGTGCGAGTTCGTCAGTTTCTGCATATGCTTTTGCAACGTAAAAAAGCCAGCCACGCTTGCTAAAACCGTAATGCCAAATGTAGTAACAGGCAGGCAGTGCAAGTTTTTGTGGTTTTCCCAAGAATGTAACGAACGCTTCTTTGCCTGCAAAAGACTTTTGATACTCTGATTTGTGAAAGGGACACGCCTTTCGTCTTTATCCCACAGGAGGAATAATGATACTGTATTTTTCCGCAACGGGCAACTCCCGTTTTGTAGCAGACTACATTGCAAACAGCACAGGCGACAATGTCGTCCGTTTGAACGACATTTTCAAAAGCGGTGCGCCGGGGGTTTTCCGCTCGCAACGTCCGTTTGTAATTGTGTCCCCCATATACGCATGGCGTTTTCCGCAAAAAATCGAAGAACTTTTGAAAAAGGCACAGTTTCAGGGCAGTGACAAGTTCTACTGCATTGCAACTTCCGGCGAAAGCAGCGGTAACGCAGGCATTTGCGTGGCAAAAATACTCAAAAACAGGAATTTTGACCTTGCGGGATTTGCCAACATCGTTATGCCCGACAACTATCTTCCTGGCGGGGAAATGCCCGACAAAGAAACCGCTGTCAAGGTAATACGGCAGTCGTTGCCTAAAATGCAGGAAATTTGCCGTCTGATAAATGCAAACCAATCCTTCCGCATGGATTTTCAATGCAAAAACGGTTGGTTTTTGTCTTCCGTTGCCAACTGGGGTTTTAACGTTTTTGAAAAAAACAGCAATTCCTTTCGGGTTGACGACAAGTGCGTGCAGTGCAAAAAATGTATCGACAACTGTCCCACAAACAACATAACTTTGCAGGATGGCAAAATAAAGTTTCACAACCGTTGTATGTTTTGTCTGGCGTGTATTCACGGTTGTCCCGTGCATGCCATTTCCTACAAAAACAGTAAAAACGGTTTTTATCAATGCCCTTCGGAAAAGGACATCTCGGAAAAGTAGTCGTTATTGCTGAAACGCCAACCTTTCTTTAAGTGTGATTTTGTCTTGATTGTTACAAAAATTTGCAACCGTATGCGACTTTTTGTACAAACTTGCCGTTTTACAGGGGAAAATCGCAACGGATATTTTGTTGTTGAAAAAAACTTTGAAGTTTGATATAATTTACAATACAGTACCAAACAGGTGCTGCATGGAAGGCGTTGCCTTTCTTTGGTTGGTCAAGTTGCAAAATCCGCAATACCAATTTGCGCAACGTAAAAGGAGATATAATGGAAGGAAAGAGATTTGCCGTGATGATTGACAGACGTTTCGGAAACACCGAAAGCAAAAGCGGTAAGAAGTTTGCCGTTGTCATCGACGGCGACAACAACAGCATCAAGTACATTGACACCGTAATGGACGAAATAAAAAAGGAAGGCGTCATTACCTACAACCGCATTTACGGAGATTGGACAAGCCCCAAACTGGACGCTTGGAAAAAGGTTATGTTGGAATACGCAATAACGCCGATGCAACAGTATTCCTACACGCCACCGATTCCGCCATGATAATAGACGCCATGGACATTTTGTACACAGGCAATGTGGACGGCTTTTGCATTGTGTCGTCGGACAGCGACTTCACACGCCTTGCAATAAGGCTGAAAGAAGCGGGCATGATGGTGATAGGTATGGGCAGACATCAGACGCCCGCCCCCTTTGTCAAAGCCTGCGACAAGTTCAAATACGTCGATTGGCTGAGAGAAAGCGAAACTTCCGACAAGAAAAAGACGGCAAAAAACGTGGCGGACAGCATTGCAAAAGAATCGGTGTCCAAATCGCAAACAAACTACCTGGAAGAGCAGAAGGAAAAAATCCGTCATGCCATCGACGACATGATAGAGGAAAATTCCAACGACGACGGCTGGATTTTGGCAAGTACCGTGGGCGATTTGCTTCAAAGGCAGTTTCCCGACTTCGATTCTCGTATTTTCGGGTACAAAAAGACGATAAATTTCATCAAAAGTCTGGGATACGCCACCGACGTTGCGGAAGACAAAACAACCTACTACATCGGCGACGCCAAACGCAAGAAAAGCAAGTAACGTTTGATGCACTTCACACACGCTTGCTAAATTACATTTTTACAAAAAGTTGCACACGGTTGTGAGTTTTTGTTACAAAAAGAGGCAATACTATGGATTGGAACAAACTGTGGAACGACATTACCGCATTTTTTACAAACAATGTCTGGGCAATCATCGGATTTTTTGCCACGCTGGTTTTAGGGCTGATACTGATAAAGATAGTGTACGTTGCCGTAAAACGCATTTTTGCACGCACCAAAATGGAAAAAATTGCGCAGCAATTTGTGCTTGCGATAATAAAATTTTTGTTGTCCCTCGTGCTGATACTCTGTTTGCTGAGTGTAGCAGGGGTGGAAATTTCCGGCATAATCACCGCCGTCAGCGCAACTTTGCTGGCTGTGGGCATGGCTTTGCAAAACAACATCGCCAACCTCGCCAACGGCATAATTATTGTGTCGGGACATATGTTCAAAAAGGGCGATTACATAATAGTCGAAGACAGGGAAGGAAGCATAGTGGACATCAACTTTTTGTTTGTAACTTTGATGACCACCGACAATAAGCGCATTATTGTAAACAACGCCGTTGTCAATTCCGGCGCCAATGCTCAACGCCGAGTGGACTTCACCTTTTCCGTTGCCTACGAAAGCGACGTGGAACTCGTCAAAAAAATCGTTACCGACTGCATGCTTTCCAACGGAAAAGTGTACGACACCCAAGACAAAAAGCCTTTTTGCCGTCTGAAAACTTTGGGCGCAAGCAGTCTGGACTTTTTTGCAAACTGCTGGTGCGACACGGAAGACTACTGGGACGTGTACTACTACGTAATGGAAACGGTGTACAACGAATTCAAAAAGCACAACATTTCCGTGCCTTACAATCAATTGGAAGTCAGACAGCGTACAGACACCGTCGACATGCCCTTTGTGGACGGTCCTTTGCCTCAACGTGTGGAAAAGGTGCGTCCGCAACCCCAACCGTCGGAATTGGAAAAGTTGTTTCATCTCAACAGAAACAAAAAGAAAAAGGCTGAAAAGAAAGCTAAGAAAAACAACGGTTCCGAAGTTGAAAACAAGTAGTGTTGTGTGCAAATTTATGGAAAAATCCATGTTTTTTTGCAAAAACACACAAAACATATTGAAAAATCACAGTTGTTACTGTATAATGTAACAAAGGTGGTATATCCTGCCTTGTGCGATAAGTTTTACATTTTGCGTCAACCACATTTCGTAAAAGGGAATCGTGTTCGGGTGTTGATGTCAGGTCACGAAGGCTTCCGTGTGGAGTCAGAAAGCATTGCTTCAGTGAAAGACAGAGGGCATTCGGTAGATTACCCACCCTGTTTTAGCAGGTTGAATCCATCGTAAAACCCGGCAAGGCGGGATTTTTTTGTACAAATGAGAAAATTTTTATTTTGGTGTCTGATTGTTTCGTTATGTTTGTGTTTTTGCGGCTGTTCGGTGGATTTCACTCCATTCAAGACGCACGTTTCCGATGCAAAACTTGCAAAAGTGTACAATGTTTACGTTTTCGGCGCAGTGGCAGAGGAAGGCTACGTCGAGGTGGCGGAGGGCGCCGATTACAGCATGCTTGTGGAAAAAGCGGGAATCATTGCGCAAACGTATTTGCCGGATTTCCCTTACACGCTTGTCAAATCCACCACAAAGCAACTTGCCGTCAACTACTTTGACGGAGAAAAGATGTGTTATTGCGTAAACGTCAACGGACCGTTGATAACGCTTCGCACGAATGTGGAAAACGTTTCCCCTCAGGTAGTGGACAAACTTGCCGATTACATAGAAGAACATGGCAAAATCACCGACAAAACGCTTTTGAAGCAAATTCTCGGCGAAGATTATGCCGACAACTACTACAAATTTTTTGTGAGCATGGACGACTATGAAAAGATTGGTTAATTTCAGGTTGTCGCTTTTGTGCGCTTTGGGCGTTGTCGGCGGAATTTTGTCCTTTTACTGCCTGCTGTTTGGCAACGTGTGGGTGTTTGCCGTTACTTTGACGTTGCTTGTTGTGGCAACGGTAGTGTTTGCCTTGCTCAAAAGAAAGATTTTCGCCGTGTTTTTGGTGCTGGCGCTGTTTTTGCTTGTGGGCTTTTCCGATTTTGCCGTTGTCTACGCCAACAGGGACGGCAACGGCTTTTTGCGTAAGGAAGAAACGCTGACG
>ENA-OOSI01000668-OOSI01000668.1-human-gut-metagenome-genome-assembly--contig:-NODE-668-length-9807-cov-1.867617_pt1 | contig 9807 bp, 9 predicted proteins | sample MGYA00241171_ERZ501200 | MGnify/ENA primary metagenome ERZ501200 (study PRJEB25962, sample SAMEA2042554) | human gut metagenome | biome: human gut; feature: human-associated habitat; material: faeces...
AAAGCAACCTAGTTTACAAAAAATTAATTTAACCTTAGCTGTTTTATCTCGTAGGATAGTAGATACAGGTCATTCAATTTGTTTTAAAAAGAAACATTACAGAACCATAAATTATGTTAGTACACCAATATATTTTGGAAAAGGTACTAAATGTATGGTAATTGAAGCATTTGATAAATCTTTATATGCTACAGTAGAAGATAGTATGTTTGCCCTTGAAGAAATACCAAAAGTTCAATTAAAATCGCAAAATTTTGATGAAATATTGCCAACTGAACCAAAGAAAATTTACATTCCTCAAATGGTACATCCATTCAAGAGACAATCATTTGAAAAATTCATAGAAAAACAAAATTTAAAAATTACTCAAGTACCCTGACCCCAAAAACTAATCCTAAAAAATCAAAATTTTAGGGCTTATATTTAAAATCTTTTGGGACATTTTCAAAAATCATTGACATTGACAGAAAAATTAAAATTTAGTATACTTTAGTAATAATACACTGATGAAAGAGAGGTACAAAAAGTGCGGAATAGATATTTTATCTACAAGCAGAACAAAAGACTAGCAGAAACAGGCATTATTGCCATAATGCTTGTCATTTTAATGCTAGCATTTCAATGGCGAATGCCATTGAAAAAAGCGGTTGTCGAAGGAGATGGGTGGGAAATGACTTTACCCATTTCTCCCTCATACAGGGAAAGTCAGAGCGAATGCCCAGAGCTTAATATGCCTTGCACACTTACCCTGAAAATGTTTTCGAAAGAGGAGGTAAAGGTAAGTATTCTTACTGAATTCTGTGGTTGGCGAGAGATGGAAACTTTCCCAACAGAACATGAGAATGAACGTGCACTTCTTGGCTTAGAAGCCTGGGCAATGCATGAATACTACCTTAAGATTGAGCAAGGAAGTTATAAAGCATACTTGCATTTTAAGGTAGTCAAGAGTATCAATGACTCTTGAGGGCACATTTTTTACTGTATTGGCATTGTCAATATTGTCAATGCGGTAGAAAAGAAATTTCCAAAAGTACTTGTGCTTTTGGAAATTTCTTTATATAATATTGTTTAGTTTATATACAGAAGGGAAGAGTTAAATGAGCTTTATAAATGAAATTAAACAAAGAGCGAAAGAGCAAATTAAAACTATAGTATTACCAGAAAGCAATGATATTAGGGTTTTAAAAGCAGTGGATACTATTGTAAAAGAGAAATTTGCTAATATAATTTTAATAGGTGATGAAACAGAAATTGAAAAAGTGGCCAATCAAAATGGTTTAGATATTAGAGGAACAAAAATAATAAATCCACATAATTTTGAAAAACATAATGAATATGCCAATGCTTTATTTGAATTAAGAAAAGCAAAGGGTATGACAATAGAGAAAGCGAAAGAATTGTTATTAAACGAAACATACTTAGGAATGATGATTGTAAAACAGGGAGATGCGGATGGTTTGGTTTCAGGAGCATATCATTCAACAGCAGATACATTAAGACCTGCATTACAAATATTAAAAACAGCACCAAATACAAAATTAGTTTCTTCATTTTTCGTAATGATTGTTCCAAATTGTTCATATGGAGAAAATGGAATATTTGTATTTAGTGATTGTGGATTAGTTGAAAAACCAAATGCAGAAGAACTTGCCGAAATAGCGAAATCATCAAGTAAGAGTTTTGAACAACTAATAGGAAAACCTGCAAAAGTTGCGATGCTTTCTTATTCAACACACGGAAGCGCAAATTCAGAAGATACACAAAAAGTTATTGATGCAACTAAATTGTTAAAAGAACAAATGCCGGATTTAATGTGTGACGGAGAATTGCAATTAGATGCAGCAATAATTCCAGAAGTTGCTAAAAGCAAAGCAAAAGAAAGCAATGTGGCAGGATTTGCAAATACACTAGTATTTCCAGATTTAAATGCTGGCAATATTGGATATAAGTTAGTACAAAGATTAGCAAAAGCGGAAGCATATGGGCCAATGTGTCAAGGAATTGCAAAACCAGTAAATGATTTATCAAGAGGTTGCAGTAGTGAGGATATAGTTGGAGTTGTGGCATTTACTTGTGTTCAAGCACAAGAAAAAAATATATAAGAAAGAAGGATGTAAAATGAAAATCTTAGTAGTAAATTGTGGGAGTTCATCATTAAAATATCAATTAATTGATATGGAAACAGAAGAAGTTATGGCAAAGGGATATTTAGAGAGAATAGGATTAGGAGGATCTTTTTTAACACATACAGTAAATGGAGAAAAACACAGAATAGAAAAAGAAATAGCAAACCATGAGGAAGCAATGAATTTACTTTTGGAACAATTATTAGATAAAGAATATGGAGTTATTTCTGATCTAAAAGAAATAAATGCAGTTGGACATAGAGTTGTTCATGGAGGAGAGAAATTTAGTGGTTCTGTTGTTATAACAGATGAGGTTATTAATGCTATCAAAGAGTGCATTCCTTTAGCTCCACTACATAATCCTGCTGGAATAACAGGAATAGAAGCTTGCAAAAAAGCATTACCAAATGTTCCAATGGTAGGTGTATTTGATACAGCATTTCATCAAACATTAGATCCTAAAGCATATATGTATGCAATACCATATGAATATTATGAGAAATATAAAATTCGTAAATATGGATTCCATGGAACCTCTCATAGATTTGTATCTAATAGAGTCGCAGAAATAGTAAACAAACCAATAGAAGATTTAAAAATAATTACTTGTCACCTGGGACAAGGAGCAAGCCTTTGTGCAGTAAAAAATGGAAAATCTGTAGATACTTCAATGGGATTAACACCTTTAGCAGGTGTACCAATGGGGTCACGTTCTGGAGACATAGATCCATCAATAGTAACATTTCTAATGGAAAAAGAAGGATTATCAGCTAAAGAAATGGATAATATATTAAATAAAAAATCTGGAAAATTAGGATTGTCTGGAATAAGTGCCGACGATAGAGATATAGAAAAAGAAATACTAAATGGAAATAAAAGAGCAGAACTTGCAATAGATAATTTTATCTACCAAGTTGTAGGATATATAGGAAGATTTGCTGCTCAAATGAATGGTGTTGATGTAATAACATTTGCAGGAGGAGTTGGAGAAAACGGAATAGATGTAAGAGAAAAGGTTTGTGCTTATCTGGAATTCTTAGGAGTCAAAATAAATACAGAAGCTAACAACTGTAGAGGAAAAGAAATAGAAATCTCTACACCGGATTCTAAAGTGAAAGTATTTGTTATACCTACAAACGAAGAATTAATGATTGCGAGAGATACAAAGGAACTTGTTACAAAATAATATAACTGATTTTATTATATAAAATAATTAATTAACACCTCACTCTATTTACATAATTTCATATTATATAGTAATTTGAAATTAGAGAGTGGGGTGATTTTTTGAAAATTAAAGATAAAAGAATTGGATTTGTACTAACAGGTTCTTTTTGTACATTTAAACATACTATCCCTCAAATTAAGAAAATTGTTGAAGAAGGAGGAATAGTAATTCCAATAATGTCTAGAAATGCATATAATATGGACACAAAATTTGGAACCGCACAAGAGTTTATAAAAGAGATTGAAGAAATAACAAACAAAGAAATAATACACACAATACAAGGAGCAGAACCAATTGGACCCAAAGGATTAACTGATATACTAATAATTGCACCAGCAACTGGGAATACAATTGGAAAGTTGGCCAACGGAATAACAGATGATGTAGGAACAATGGCAACAAAATCTCATTTAAGAAATAATAATCCTGTAGTAATAGCTATTTCTACAAATGATGGATTAGCTGGAAGTGCAGAAAATATAGGAAAATTACTTAATAGAAATAATTATTTTTTTGTCCCATTTAGACAAGATAATCCAATAACCAAACCACGTTCGTTAGTTTTTGATCCTAAATATATAATTCCTACATTAGAAAAAGCTCTTGAGAAAGAGCAGGTTCAACCTATACTAATTTAAACAAATATCAAGGTGTCTGCTATTATGCAAACACCTTGATATATTAATTAAAATTACTTAAAGGATTGCTTTCCACAGCATTTCGAACTTGCTCGTTATCTACATGGGTATATATTTCTGTTGTAGATATGCTAGCATGTCCTAGCAATTCTTGTAAAGCTCTTATATCTACATTTCCATATTTATACATCAAGGTAGCAGCTGTATGTCTTAATTTATGAACAGAATATTTATTTATATCTAACCCAGCTTTTAGCAGTTCCTGTTTTACTATATATTGAACAGTTCTGTTGCTAATCCTTTCTCTACGCTCACTTAAAAATAAAGCATCTTTAGAATTATATTGTATTTTTTCCTTAGGTCTTATATTTAAATAGCCATCTATTGCGTTCATACAGGCTTTATTCAAATATATAGTTCGTTCTTTGTTTCCTTTTCCAATAACATTAAGTTTACATTCATTAAAATCTATATCTTTAATATTTATTCCAACTAACTCTGACAAACGCATGCCACAATTTAAAAATAAAGTTATAATAGCATAATCTCTTTCTTTATTGCGATTTTCTTCTGAAGCAGTTATATTTAAAAGCTTTTTACTGTCGTCAAGAGAAAGATACTTAGGTATGCGCTTATCTTGCTTTGGGGTTTCCAGTGTCTGAGCAGGATTTATTTCTAGTATATGAGCTTTGTTGGTCAAATAATTAAAAAATATTCGTATGGTAGATATTTTTCTTGCACGTGTAGCTGCTTTAGATTTTAAATTTGTAGCTAGGTATGCAATAAAAGAATGAATATCATCTAGTTTAATGTCCTTTACTTTTTCTAATGGGAAATCCTTAATATCAATTTGGGTAAAATCACTTTCATTAGTTAGATGAAAGTGTATTTTCATATATTTAAAAAACATAGCTAAGTCATAATTGTATTCCTTTATAGAGTTAGGAGATTTATTTAATATTGTTATTGAATAATCCAAAAACGAATTAATAAATTCTGGATTTTGTTCTCTATCTATCATATTATTTCACACTCCAGTATATAAACTAATGATATTATACAGTAAAAATATAAAAAAGCAAATACTCTTTTTTATAAGGAAGTATTGATATAAGGAAGAAAATATTGTAAAATAGTGTAAAAAGTAGAATTCAAAGGAGAACAAGCGAATGAATGAATTTAGCGTTATCACCATAATGAATGAGGCTACAATAAACGTTTTAAAAAGTAAAAAAGTTGATTGTAGTATTAATTTAAAGATAAAAGAATATTTAAAGGATGAAGCTCTTTTTTTTAGGGTAAGCCCACAAAGAGCTTATGAGATTTTAAGTGCAGTTGGAGTAAAGAAGGAACAATTAGAAAATACATATAAAAAATTAATATCTCAAAAAACATTCTATGAACTACTTAACAAGGGAAAAATAAAAGAGGATGATAATAATATTATTATTAGGTATGCTACGAATCGGTTATGATGATATATTTAAAAATAAATATGAAAGGAAGAACAAATATGAATAATGAAAATATAAGAAGATTTTATGAAGAAGTAAAAGAAAGCTTAGATGACAACTATAAAATTATTATTGAATCTAAGGAAGATTTAGATGAAGACTGGGTTGAGTATGACAGCGTTAAATGGACAGTTGAGCAACCAATAGAAAAAAAAGTGAATGAACTGCTAAATAAAAAGTCTAGCACACTAGAAGAAAAAATCTTAAAATTATATGAATACATTTGCTTAAATTATGTTTATGATGATAATGTGTTATTTTTTTTCAGAAAGGATTTGTCAGATCCTAATAATATAAAATATATAGCTGTAGATTGGTATGGAAGAATAGTGGGTAATGAATGGAAAGACAATAGACAAAATCATAATAGAAGAGTATGCTATGAATTTGCAAGAGTTTATGCAAAAGCAATAAAAGAACTTTTAGATGATAATAATAATTTAGATGTTTTTATGTTAGGAGATAAAGAAAACTTGCATTACGTTGTAGGATTAACCGGACCAGAGTACAGTGTGATTCTAGATTTAGACGACTTTAATAGTATAAAAGATCTTACTAGACTAAAATTAGGATTAACAATAAAAGGAATAAGAATATTGAGAGACAATTCTGGAAAATTTAAAGATGCTATTAACAAATTTAATGTTGGCAGAAAAAATGAATTGGCAGAGATTGAAGCATTATCAAGTGAATCAGATAAAAAAGATTTTATTACTTACTTAAATGAAATTATATTAATTTTAAATAAATATAATGTTGATACGCAGGGATTTTATGAATACATGAAATTGATAATAGAAGCAAAAAAGATTGAAACAGAAAAGGTTTGGAAAAAAATCAATGAAGATGGAGAAAAGAGATACACTAGATGTTTAACATTTGACTATAATGATCAAACTTATATAGCGGACAGCATTTGTAAAACATTGAGTATTATCAACAAAGATAATTTGGATAAAGAATTATTTACTTTTAATCCAGAAGAAAATGAGTATCCTTACTATGGTGGATAATGTATTAAAATATGAAGGGGAATAAGATGAAAATAGATATAGATAAATTGATTAAATTAAACGCATTAGCAAGTAAGCATTTTCATAAAAAACATACAATTATATTGCCACCAGGAGAAAAAATTAATTTTAATAATGCATTAGGAATAGAATATGACAAAGGAAACTGGAAGTTAGAAGATGGCTTACAAGAATATGTAGAAATCCTTCTTAAACAGAAAAATTTAAGCGATGAAATGAGAGTTTTAATGATATTTGAAAAGATATGCAAAGATTATGTATATGATGATAACTTAATATCATATATAAAAAAAGTTGATGATGATGTCTTTTGCCTTCCAGATTGGTATGGAAGAGATGTTAATCAAGATTGGGAAAGAAATAGAAAAACACATAACAGAAGGATATGTTTCGAACTTTCAAGATATCTTGCAGTAGCTATAATGCAATTGTTTGAAGAAAAAGAAAATTTTAATGTATGTATTCTTTGGAACAAAGATCTTACACATTATTTAGTAGGATTAGCTTCTGATGAGTATAGTGTAACATTGGATACGGATGATTTCTTTTATATAAAAGACCTAACTAGAATAAAAACTGGATTAACTGCAAAGGGAATAACAATTCTAGAAGATACTAATGAAAAGTTTGCAAATGTTCTTACCCAATTTAATGATGGAAGAAGTGAATATGCAATAGAAGATGTTGAAACTAAAAGGATGAACATGGCTAATATGAATAATACAGACAAAGAAGATGAACATGTGCTATTTTTAAAAGAAGTAATGCATATACTAGAAGAATATAATCTTGATTCACAAGGCATATTTGAGTATATGAAAGAGATTATAGATATTAAACTGGGTAGCGAAACAAGACGTAAGATATGGAAAAGAATAGATGGAGAAGATAGTCACAGAGAATCAACAAGATATATAAGATGTTTAATTGTTAATATAAATGGCAAAGAGTATTTGGTTGATAGAGATCAAAGAATAATACGAGAATTTCAAAGAGAAGAAGAGAAAGATAAAAGAGGTCCGTTTATACCTTATTCGGCTCTTTCACGAGGAGATTATGACTATTATAACGGAAAGTGATTTAAAAAAGGATGTGATTTGATGATAGATTTAGATGAAAATTATAAATTAATAGATACATTAGACAAAAGATTAGAACAATTAGGTGATTCACTTTGACATTGATACGTTAAAACAACGATTAATTTTTTTGGAAAAAAAGACTTTAGAAGAGTCTTTCTGGACAGATAATAATAACAATTCAAGTGTTTTAAGAGAAATGTTTAACATAAAGTCAAAGATAGAAAAATATAATAATTTAAAATCAGAATTTGACAATTTGAAAGACTTAAGTGACTTATTAAAACTAGAATCAGATGATGAACTTGCTAGAGAATTAATAAAAAATACAACAAAAATTGAAAATGAAATTACAAGTTTGGAGATAAATACATTACTTTCTGGAAAGTATGACACAAATAATGCCATTATTACACTTCATCCTGGCGCAGGTGGTACAGAGTCACAAGACTGGACACAAATGTTATACAGAATGTATACTAGATGGGCTCAAGATAATGGATACGAAGTTAAAGAGTTGGACTTTCTGGAAGGAGATGAAGCTGGCATAAAAAGTGTAACTTTTTTAGTCTCAGGAGAATATGCTTATGGCTATTTAAAAGGAGAAATGGGAGTTCATAGATTAGTTAGAATATCACCATTTGATTCTGGAGGAAGAAGGCACACATCTTTTGCTTCTGTGGAAGTGCTACCTGAAATTACTGATGACATAGAAATAGAAATTAATTCAGATGATTTAAGAATAGACACATATAGAGCCTCTGGAGCAGGTGGACAACATATAAATAAAACATCATCTGCTGTAAGAATAACTCATATTCCAACAAACATAGTTGTAGCATGCCAAACTGAAAGATCCCAAATTCAAAATAAAGAAACTGCAATGAAAATGCTAAAATCTAAATTATTAAACTTGAAAGAAAAGGAAAATAAAGAAAAAATAGAAGATTTAAAGGGTAACCAGATGGAGATAGCTTGGGGAAGTCAAATACGTTCTTATGTGTTTTGCCCATACACTTTAGTAAAAGATCATAGAACGAATTACGAAGTTGGTAATGTTCAAGCTGTAATGGATGGTGACTTAAATGGCTTTATAAATGCATATTTAAGAAATAATAAATAACAATGCAGTAACCAAATTCCTATTTAATAATATTATATAATATAGAGCCTATTCGGCTTAGGCTTATATATATTATTAAAAGGTGCAGGTGAATATGGACACAATAGTATTAAAATTTGGAGGGAGTTCAGTTTCAGACAATATTAAATTAAATATTGTAGCTGATAAAATTAAAGAATTTTACAAGGAAAACAATGTAGTAGTTGTAGTATCTGCTCAAGGAAAAACTACAGATAATCTATTAAGAGAAGCACACGAATTAAGTAATGTTCCAAATGAAAGAGAATTGGATACACTATTAAGCGCAGGCGAACAAATTTCGATGTCTAAATTAAGCATTTTACTTAATAGATTAGGATATCCAGCAATTTCACTTACAGGATGGCAAGCTGGAATATTTACAAGCGAAACAAATCAATCAGCAGTTGTAGAAAGTATAGATACAACAAGGATAGAAAAAGAATTAGCAGAAAGAAAGATTGTTATTATAGCAGGTTTCCAAGGTATAAACGAAAAAGGTGATATAACAACTTTTGGAAGAGGTGGATCAGATACCACAGCAGTTGCAGTAGCTGCAGCGTTAAAAGCAGATAAATGTTATATATTTTCTGATGTTGATGGGGTATATTCTACAGACCCAAATAAAATACAAGATGCAAAAAAGATATCAGAACTTTCATATGAAGAAATGCAAGACATTTCAAATGAAGGAGCAAAAGTTTTGCATAATAGATGTGTAGAAATTGGAAAAAGATTTAATATTCCAATAATTACAAAGTCGACATTTAATAATAGACTAGGAAGTGTAATAAATGATAAGATAGAAGATACGAAAGTTAAAAGTATCGTAAAAAATGATAATATAATTTTAGTAACTGCAAAACAAGAAATGTATACACCTAGAATGATAAATCGTATATATAGAAAATTATTAGATAACAACATATTTATTAATAACATAATAAATAAGAGTACATCAAATTTAGAAATTCAGTTTACTATTAAATCAGCAGAATTTAATAAATTTGAAAAAGATTGTGTTGATGAAACTGATAAAACTGAAAC
>ENA-OOSI01000669-OOSI01000669.1-human-gut-metagenome-genome-assembly--contig:-NODE-669-length-9794-cov-1.416675_pt1 | contig 9794 bp, 6 predicted proteins | sample MGYA00241171_ERZ501200 | MGnify/ENA primary metagenome ERZ501200 (study PRJEB25962, sample SAMEA2042554) | human gut metagenome | biome: human gut; feature: human-associated habitat; material: faeces...
ATTCGGGACCGCGTGGCGGCCGCACGGCGGCTCCAGGCCAGCAGATACGCAGGAACGCCTTTCCGCAATAATGCGGCCCTTTCCGGAAAAGCGCTCCAGAAATATTGCCGCCTGCAGCCGGAAGGACGGTCCATCCTGCTCCGCGCCGTGGAAGAACTGGCCCTTTCCGCCAGAGCCTACGACCGCATTCTCAAGGTGGCCCGGACCATCGCGGATTTGGAAGGAACTTCCGATATTCAGGATGCACATTTGTACGAAGCCGTGCAATACCGGGCTTTCGAGCAATCACTGAGGGATTAGCATCATTAATCCCTTTTCCTGCGCAGCCATACAAAAAACAAAAATATATTCTCGTGCTGAAAATAAAAAAAGAGGCAGCTTTTCAGCTGCCTCCCTAATAACGAATGTTTTATTACGAGCGTCTGCGGCGCAGCAGCATAGCTCCCAGGCCCAAAAGGCCCAAAGACGCGGCGGCAGGCTCGGGAACCGTTTCGTAGGAAACCTGTATGCCTGTAATTGTATAAGCGGAAGTAGCGGTTCCAGCGCCACCGCGCACCCCGGCGACTACCTTATACCCTTCCTCCCAGGTAAGGGGAGCATCCGACATATCCAGGGAAATTGTCGTTGTTTCCGTTGCAGAGGTAAAAGAAAAGTCCTGCACCCTGGAAAGTTCCTCAACCAGACTGCCGGTTGAATCATATACGGCAAGCACCATGGAATAACTGGTGATTACGGAAGAAGGAGTATTGCAGGAAAATGTAATGGAAGAAACGGAATCCCCCTGCTGCGGCCCTCCAAGAACCATGGCAAAGGAATCCCCGCTAACTCCGGAACGTCCGCACAATGTAATGGTTCCTACATTGCTCTCATTCGCCCAAGTGCCTTCATTATTTATCCCCCAATTGGAAATAGAATTGTTATTGCCTCCGGCATATATTCCGTTTTGCAGATCCTTTACTTTGTCCAGAAGCTGTTGCCCCGACGTTCTCGCCATAGTGGCGGTCTGTGATACGCTTTGCGATTCAGGAAGCTCAGCAACAATCGTAGCCGCCTGGGCGGACATCATACATACGCAACTGGCTAACAAAACATAATGATAAACTCTCATAACGCTTTGCATTGATTAGAGGATTGTTAATCCGCTCTTTTTCTTTCCGTAACATCATGGGGAAAACGCTGGACCTATTTTCTTCATGAATGGTTTACGATAACGTTCGATTCATAATAATGAATGATTTATGAAATAACATGCAGCTGTTAGAATGGAAGAGGCGCAAGGATTAGTCTCTATAAAGCCCTTACATCAAAAAAGAAATCCACTGCCGGAATACCGCTCTTTCAACTTTTTATGTTGACAACGGATTAACAATCCGCTGTTCCTTTTATTCAATCCTGACGCTAAAGGAAAAGCCGCCTCAGCAACAGTGAGGCGGCTCTCTCCAAAAAGAATTTTTAACGAATAGCTTCCAAAGCCTGTTTGAGATCCGCAATAATGTCTTCCGCAGCTTCCGTCCCTACGGAAAACCTGATGAGGTCGGGCCGTACGCCCGCCTCCATAAGCTGTTCATCCGTCAACTGGCGGTGCGTATGGCTGGCGGGATGGAGAACGCAGGTACGGGAGTCCGCCACATGGGTCACGATAGCGGCCAGTTTCAGACTGTCTATAAACTTGATGGAACGTTCACGGCCTCCCTTGATGCCGAAGGTTACTACGCCGCAAGACTGGCCACAGCGGAATTGCTTCTGCGCCAGTTCATAATACTCATTGGAAGAAAGTCCCGGATAATTAATCCAGGCAACATCTTCCTGCCCTTGCAGGAATTCCGCCACTTTTTGCGCATTCTCACAGTGCCGCGGCACGCGCAGGTGGAGGGTTTCCAGGCCCAGGTTGAGCAAAAAGGCATTCTGCGGAGACTGGATGGAACCCAGGTCACGCATGAGCTGGACAGTCGCCTTGGTGATGTAGGCGCCCTTGCCGAAGCTTTTACTGTAGGAGAGCCCGTGATAGGAGGGGTCCGGTTCCGTCAAACCCGGGAATTGATCCTTGTGCGCTTCCCAGTCAAAGTTGCCACTGTCCACAATCACGCCGCCCACGGCGGCGGCATGGCCGTCCATGTACTTGGTGGTGGAGTGGGTCACGATGTCCGCGCCCCATTCAAACGGGCGGCAGTTGATGGGAGTGGCGAAGGTGTTGTCCACAATCAAGGGCACGCCGTGGCTGTGGGCAATGCGGGCAAACTTCTCTATATCGAGCACTTCGAGCGTAGGGTTGGAGATGGTTTCGCCGAATAGGGCCTTGGTATTGGGGCGGAAAGCAGCGGAAATTTCTTCCTCGCTGGCATCCGGGTTGACGAAAGTGACGTCGATGCCCAATTTCTTCAAAGTTACTCCGAAGAGGTTGAATGTTCCGCCATAGATGGTAGAGGAGCAAACAAAATGGTCTCCTGCCTGGCAGATATTGAAAATGGCATAGAAGTTGGCAGCCTGGCCGGACGAGGTCAGCATAGCACCCACACCACCTTCCAATGCTGCGATTTTTGCGGCGACGGCATCATTGGTGGGGTTTTGCAAGCGTGTATAGAAATATCCCGAATCTTCCAGATCGAACAGACGCGCCATCTGTTCGCTGGTGTCATACTTGAATGTGGTACTTTGATAAATAGGCAAAACGCGCGGTTCGCCTTTTTTCGGAGTCCAGCCTGCCTGTACGCATAAGGTCTCCCTGCTATACTTCTTATCCATGTTTATATTGTTATTAAAATTACATATTCATTTATTTCGCAGCAAAATTAAGAATAATCTGTCATTTAGGGTTCAATTATTGAGAAAAGTGTTATATTTGAACGATTTTAATAAGCTTAACTATGGCAGAGGATATAAAATTCAGGCATACTATGCCGGTGCAGATACGATTCAGCGATGTGGACCAGTTTGGTCATATGAACAATTCGGTTTACTTTTCTTTGTATGATTTGGCAAAGACTACTTATATAAAAGATGTGTTTGGCAGTGCCGACTGGAGTAAGCTGGCTATTGTGGTGGCCAATATCAATGCAAACTTCTTTATGCCGGTATTTTTCTCGGATCATCTGGTGATAGAAACGGCTGTGGTACATTTGGGGCATAAGAGTTTTACTTTGTTGCAGCGTGCCGTGACTACGGATACCCATGAGGTGAAGTGTGAGTGCCGCACGGTGATGGTAGGTTATGACCTGGCTACCAAAGAGCCGAAATTGATTTCCGAGGATTATAAGGAGGCGATTTGCAGGTACGAGGAAAAAACATTGGAGGAACTTTCAAAAGAACGGAAATAGTTATTGATTTTCTGTGTTGTTGATGTTTTATCAACTATATGCATAATGAATAAAGGTGTATCTCACGACACACCTTTATTTTTCTATGTTAAAACATCTGTCCTGAAAAATAAACAGGAGGATTTGGCTTATTTTTTCCCGTATCCCGGAGTTTGAGTTAATAACGGATTCACATTCAAAGTACCGATATTAACCGGCCAAAGCATTTTATATGCTTCTTCTGTACCGAGGATAGGATTTGTGCCCGGATAGTTGGCATTGGCAGAAAAGACCAAAGAACGTCCGGATGCATCGTGCATACGCAATACGTCAAACCAGCGCTTGCCTTCACTGACAAACTCTTTGTCCCGTTCCTGCAAAATGGCTAGTTCATTTTCCGCATAGCTGCCTTCCGTGTATTTGTTTTCTTCAAAGGTGTCTCCGTATGCACGTTTGCGTACTTCGTTGATATACGAAGCACAAGGGTTGTTCAATCCGTTTTCAATTTCCGCCATCATCAGTAACGCATCGGCATAGCGGTAAACGGGGATGTCCGAAATATAGATGCGGTTGTCATTGGAATTGATTGTACCTATACGTTTTTTCATTACGCATCCGAATTCGCTGAGCGTACCATTATCATTTTTCATGTAATACTCCATGAATGTGGCATCACGGCGGCTGTCTCCTTCTTTGAACGTTTTCCAGAAATCTTCAGTGTACTCGTCACGGAATACTCCACCGGTACCTTTCAAGTTTAAGGTATCTTTTTCAATCACCTTACCGTTACGACCATATGCTTGCCCCAGAAATACAGCATCCTGATAAAGGAATCTGCCTCCGTCATTGCTGGCCTCACCTTCTATAAACGGCATGGCGAAAATAATTTCAGTGTTCTTTTTATTGTCGCATGAGAAGATGGAGGCAAAGTTGTCCATTAATTCAAAATGTCCTATGATTCCGGATAAGGCGGTCTTGGCAGTCTGTAAATCGGTTGCCCCGGTTGCTGTGAATCCGGTGATGGATACTTTCGCTGCCCACATATAGATTTCTGCTTTAAGCATTAAAGTGGCATAGCGTGACCAGTCGTATGCATCAAAAGAGGTGTTATTTCCGAAATAGTTTTCGGATTTATTAATATCCGCTTTGATAAACTCCATGGTGGCTTCGGGTGTGGCGCGCTCCACATAGAATTTGTCTGCCGATGGTTTGCCGTCCAGTATATCTACTTTGGTGATGAGAGGTACTCCCCCGAAAGTTCTGTATAGCATGAAGTAATACAGGGCTCTCATGCCATACGCTTGTCCCAAGTACCGGCTCCGGGTTGCATCATCCAGAAACGTACACCCATTTTCTACTTCTTGGATAAAATGGTTTACTTGCATGATGGGAGAGTATAGCCCGTTCCAATTGGATATGCCGGGAATATCTTCCGAGATATTCTGTGACCGGATATCGGCATAGTTCAAGCTGGTGTTCAGCGAGGAGGTGCCCACACGTTGTGTGCCGCCGCGGAGTTCGCCCAAGGTGTAGAACATGTCATAGTAACTTCTTAATTGGGCGTGCAGACCCAACATGAATGCTTTGGGCTGGGAAGCTTCTTTCCAGAAATTTCCGGCTCCATAATAATCTTCCGGTGCCAGATCCAGTGCGTCACAGGACGGTTGGAGAATGGTCATCACACATATTGAAAGGATATAGAATATTTTTTTCATAATCTGTTAGAGTTTATAAGTTTAGAAAGAAACGTTTACGCCGAGAATGACAGTGCGGGGCAATGGGTATCCACCATTGTTGTCTGTCTTTTCCGGAGAGAATAAATGTTTGGCTTCTGTCAGGTAACCCAGGTTCTGACCGGTTACCGAGAGCATGACTGAGCCTAGTCCTGCTTTGCGCACCCAGTTGCTTGGCAGATTATATGACAAGGCTATTTCACGGAAAGACAGATAGTTACCGTTGTAGGCAAACATGGAGGATTGACGGCAGTAATTGCGCTTGCCCAACTGGTCGGCCCATACATAAGTAGGATATTGTGCACCGGGATTTTCGGGTGACCAGGTGTCGTGGGTTTCCGCAATGGTGTTATAAGTACCTTGTGCGCAAGACATGATCCACATGGTTTTCCAGTCTACCGCTTTGAAACCAAGCGCATAGTCAAAACGTGCTGATAAAGTAAGGTCTTTCCAGGTGACTGAAGTATTGATACCTCCTGTCCATTTGGGTACAGTGTTGCCCACTTTCACCATGTCGTAATTGTCGATGATGCCGTCGCCGTTTACATCCTTCCATTTCACATCACCCGGCTGGATGCGGAGAGAATTCGCTTTCTGATTGGCTGTCAGTTTGTTATCTCCTTCCTCACCTCCGTAAAGGGGACGGTTGCTTGAGCCGTTGTTACCACTTGACAAGTCGATCAGCCCTCCTGGTATTTCATCTTCGGAACGATAGATTCCTTCGGCTACGAACATGTACAAATCACCTGGGCGTTGTCCTTCCTGATAACCGCCTACCCATGCTTTTTCATAGCTTCCGTCCTCCAGCTGGCGTCCGGTATATACTTGAAATGCATTTTGACGGTTTCTTTCCAGACCGTTGTCGGGCAATGCCACTACTTTGTTTTTATTTAATGCGCCGTTCCAGTTCAGATTCCATTTCCAGTCTTTGGAGTCGATAACTTTGAATGCCAGTTCGAATTCAAAGCCTTGGTTCTGGAACTTACCATTGTTGGAGGTAAAGGAAGAAACACCCGAAGTAGACGGGATGGTGATGTTGGCATACTTGTCACTGGTCAGTCGGTTGTAGTAAGTCAAATTGGCATTGATACGGTTGGCCAGAAAGCCTAGATCCAGACCGATTTCGAAAGTTCTTGACTTCTCCCATTTCAAGTAGGGATTAGGAAGGTTGTTTAACAGGAAGTAAGCGTTGCCGTTGTATTTGCTGCCTGCATAAGCACCTTGTACTGTGTAGTTTCCTACAAAATCTTTGTTTACATTACCATTCAGACCGAAGCTGGCACGCAATTTACCGAATGAGATGATATCGGCCCATTCACTGGCAAATTTTTCTTTGGAGAACACCCATCCGGTAGATACTCCGGGGAAGACACCCCAGCGGTTGTCTTTGGCCAGTTTGGAGTAGCCGTCCCGTCTTAGAACAAAGGACAGCAAGTATTTTGACTGGTAGTCATAATTTACACGACCGAAGAATGACATGATACGCTGGCGGCTGTGTGAGGAGTCTATGCTGCGTTTGCCTTTGTCATCACTGGTATATTCCAAATCGCCGAAAGCGTCACTGGGAGCTCCCGATCCTGAGGCACTGAAACCTTTATAATATGAGTCGTAGTACTCGAAGCCGGCCATGGCATCCAGATAGTGGTCTTTGTTTATTTGATAGTTGTAGTTTAACACTGCATTATAAGTTTGGTCCAATGTGCGTCCGTAGGAAGCCGAGGTGCTGTGTGAGGTTACCCAGTTTCCGGGAGAAGATAAATAATCTTTGTTGAAAGCTTCATATTTTTCTTCTGAATAGAACCAGATGGCGTTCACTTTTAATGAGAGTCCTTTCATGATATCTGCGGTAAAAGATTGGTTCATGGTGAACTTGTCTGTATTGTTGTCACGGACAAACTTGTCAAAATTGATTTGTTGGTTTCCGTCGCTTGAATTGGGTCCCAAAAGCATTTCACCGTCAGCATTATATCCACGGAAAGTGGGAGGTAATGATAAAACGCGTGAGAAGTAGTTGGCTTCTGCGCTTTGGGTAGGAGGAAGATCGTTCCAGGTTGCATCTGCAAAGTTGAAGCTGGAGTTGGAGGTTAACCATGGTTTCAGCTTGTAATCGGCATTGAATGTGAAAGTGATACGTTGGTACTTGTTTCCTACGGCTGTACCTTCACTATGGTTGTATCCCAAACCTGCATAGTAGTTTCCCTTTTCATTTCCTCCGCTTACACTCAGGTTGTAGTCTTGTGAGAAAGATGGGGAATTGATATTGAAATCCGCTATATCTGTATTCTTGAAAATCAGTTGGTCTCCATAAATAGGATCAGTCATGGTTTCCCATCCTTGGTTGAGCAGGAAAGCCAGATCGTCCGAATATTTCATGGTACTCCATATAGCCTGGCTGTTTTCGTTTCCATTCAGCGGGATTGTCTTGTCATCATCTGCCCAATATTTGTTGCCTGTTCCATAAGGAGTGGCACCGGTCAGACCGGTCAGTGAAGACCATCCTTGTACGGCCGATCCGTCCGGATGTTTCATGTCTCCCGTGTAAGCATTCATGTAACCAGTGCGCATCCAGTAAATGTAATCACGCGCATTCATAAAGTTATAAGAGTTGTGGAAGTAGTTCCAGCCTAGTTTGGCCGAAAGTTCTACACGTGTACTTCCCTCTTTGCCTCGTTTGGTAGTGACTAGTACTACACCGTCATTGGCTCGGGCGCCATAGATGGCGGTGGCTCCGGCATCTTTTAATACTTCCATGGATTCAATATCGGCCGGGTTGATGTCACTTAAAGAACCGCGTACTTGGCCGTCTACCAGGATTAAAGGTGAACCTGAACCGTCAAAATTAGTACCTCCTCGAAGTACCAAGGTAGGAGCTGCTCCCGGATTACCGGAAGTCTGGCTGACGGATAGACCTGCTACGGCTCCTGATAAGGCTTGTGCCGGATTGGAATAAAGTCCTTGTTTTAATGTTTCTTCTTTTACCTTGGAAATGGAGTTGGTTACTTTTGTGCGCAACTGTTTGCCGCCATATCCGGTTACAACAACTTCTTGGAGCATTTCTGAGTCTTCTTTCAATGCTATTTTAAAAGTTGACTTTCCCTTTACGCTTAAAGTTTGTGTCTGATAACCGACAAATGATACTCTGATACTGCCATCATTGGCTACGGAAAGTGTAAAATTACCATCTAAGTCGGTAACTGTACCATTCGTGGTGCCTGTTTCTACAATACTGGCGCCAATAACCGCTTCACCTGTGGCGTCTGTGACCACACCCGTGATTGTTTTCTTTTGTGCCATGGCTCCTATGGAGCATAACAGGCAAAAAAGCATGAATAAGGTTTTCTTCATAGATTTGTTTTTAAAGTTACTGTTTGAAGTTCTACCAGAACTATTCTGTGTCCATAAAGGGAAAATAGATTGTATTTTATTTTATTTAAGAAGGAATTTTAAAAGGATTTTTCTACTGAATTTCTACTGTTATGCTACTTTGAGGCGGAAAAAGATAAAAGATATCCCTTTTTATATACTTTTATTTAGCTTATTTATCCGTAAATATTGACCGTTTTGTACTTTTTGTGTCGTATATCAAAAAATAATTTTATAATTAAAGTTGATTTAATAAAAAATATCCTATATTTGCGATGTGATATAATCTTAATTTAAAAATGTAGTTCTGGTAGAACTTATCCTATAAAGGAAATCTCTTTATTTTGTTAAATGAATTTTATTTCAGCCTTTGGAGATGAAATAAATTATTTGGAGAAGTATCCTTGTGCAGATAGTGCAGGGAGTGGTTTGTTTATGGGCACATGGGGACATTTATTCTTTTCATAGTCGATGGTTATACATATATTTATATGGATATGTATGGACTTTGAAATGGCAAGTATAACTAAGGTAGCTGAAATTATATCTAATAACGAAGAAACGGAGGTGATATAAACATAGAAGACCATCGTTTAAAAAGGTCAGATGATCTTCTTGAGTGATGAGGCATTAATAAAGTTCTTTATGTACCAACTCTTCAAACAGTAATGCATATTTTGCGACGACTGCTTCGGCGTATTTCTTCCCTTTTCCGGCACTTGCTTTTTTAGGATTGCCTATACCGGTATCTTGCGAAACGTTTTGCCAGTTTCTCGGAATCCATGCCACTTTTTCATTCAGCATTTGCGAAGCGAACTTCTTATAATTTCCATCTCCGGCTTCATCCAGATTTACCAATTCCGGATGATAATGCATCATAACAGAAGTTTCCAATTCATCTGCATGGTCACCCGGTTCATCAAAGTACTCTTTAGCAGGGACAAAGGCAAACCATTCGCTGCTGGCTATCAGGAAGTCGGGATAGTCCAGTGACAAGTCACGTATCATACTTTTGAATGTATTGCCGCCATGTCCGTTGATAATGACCATTTTGCGGTATCCCTGGGCGTATAGAGAGGCAACTAGGTCGCTTAAAATCGCTTTTTGCGTTTCATAGCGATAATGGATGCAGAAATCCAGCTCGCGTTGTCCCGGATTCTGTGAACCGGCAGTGACGTAAGGCATGACCATGCAACGAATACCGTAATGTGTTTTTGCCAGTTTTGCAGCATCTAGTGCGATGTCGTGGCTCAGAATGCAGTCTGTCAGATAAGGCAGGTGCAGATTATGCGGTTCGGTAGCTCCCCAAGGGAGGAGGACCAAATCATATTTCAATGGTTTTACCTTGCCGTAACAGGTTACGGCAAGGTCTAGTTCTTTATCCATTATTTATAAGAATTTTTAA
>ENA-OOSI01000678-OOSI01000678.1-human-gut-metagenome-genome-assembly--contig:-NODE-678-length-9742-cov-2.389285_pt1 | contig 9742 bp, 7 predicted proteins | sample MGYA00241171_ERZ501200 | MGnify/ENA primary metagenome ERZ501200 (study PRJEB25962, sample SAMEA2042554) | human gut metagenome | biome: human gut; feature: human-associated habitat; material: faeces...
AATAATAATTCTGTTCATACATCCCTACTTCTTCTTTTCTTAATTTATCAAGATATGCAAAAAATAAAACATCATCTTTCTTTAAAGCTTTTAAATCATTTATATATAATACATTACTTGTTATTGTTAAAGCATTTAATCTTTCTAAAGAGTTATTCTTACTATTTTTAATAGCACTCTTTAAATTATCTATTTTCTTCTTACCATAACCTTCTAAATTCATTAACTCTTCTTCATATTTATCAATATCATATATATCAGTAATATTAATAATAAAGTTTTCATTATATAAATCTTCAATTATCGATTCACCAAGACCATCAATATTCATGCAGTCTCTAGAAACAAAATGTATAATATTTCTTACTAGTTTTGCTGGACATTCAATTCCAATACATCTACTTACTGCTTCTCCTTCTTCTCGTACTACTGGCGCTCCACATACAGGACAGACTTTTGGCATTTCGAAAACTTTCTCTGTACCATCTCTCTTTTTCTTTTTTACTTCTAGAATTTCTGGAATAACATCTCCAGCTTTTTGAACTACTATTGTATCTCCAACTCTTATATCTTTTTCTTTTATGAAATCTTCATTATGCAATGTTGTTTTTGATATTGTAGAACCTGCAACTTTTACTGGCTCTAATATTGCCATTGGAGTTATTGCACCAGTTCTTCCTACTTGGCAAATAATATCCTTTAATTTAGTTTCTTTTTTCTCTGGTGGATATTTATACGCTATTGCCCATCTTGGAACTTTAGATGTTGTCCCCATTTTCTCTCTTAATTTTAAATCATCAACTTTTATAACTGCTCCATCTATTCCAAATGTTAATTCTTCTCTTTCTTCCCCAATTTTATTTATTGCATCTATTGCCTCTGGAATATTATTACATGGAATTAAAACTGGGTTTACATTAAAACCTAGTTTTTTTAAGTACTTTAATTCTTCAAAATGCGAATTAAATTCTTTTCCTTCTATTTTTTGTACATTAAATATATAAATATCTAATGGTCTTTTTTTAGTTATTTTTGTATCTAATTGTCTTAATGAACCTGCAGCCGCATTCCTTGCATTTGCAAAAGTTTTTTCTTCATTAAAGAATAACTCATCAAACATATAACCTATTTCTCTTTTAACAGCACTAAAGCTTTCTATATCTTTTCTAGGTCTTTCTACTTCTCTTTCAATGTTTAGTACATTAATTGTATAGTCTTTATATTTGTTAATTAACTGATTAAATTCTTTATCATAAGTATTAGACCATGTATCAACTAAATTAAATACTTCTTCTGCTTTTAGTCTACTAATATAATTTTTAGAAATATTAATAAGTTTTTCTAAGTCATACAACGAACCACTTGTACTCATTTTATCAAAAGTAAATTTGAAATCTTTATGAGTTTTGTCAGGGTTAGCCATAAACCACTCTTCAAAGTTAGAGTTAACTAAAGTCGCAAAATAAAGTTTAATTGCTTCAACAGGAATTCCTCTTTCATGATAAAATGCAACAGCTGCCTCGGGGTCTTTTCTTTTACTAATTTTTCTTTTGCTTCCATTTTCGTCCTTCATTATTGTTGCTGTATGAGCATATTTAGGTGGTTTAAATCCTAATGCTTTGAATAATTCTAAATGTAGTGGTATTGAAGATACCCACTCATCTCCACGTATTACATGTGTTATTCTCATAAGATGATCATCTACTGCATGAGCAAAGTGATATGTTGGTAGTCCATCTGCTTTAATTATTACTATATCTTGATCATTTTCAGGAAATTCTATATTGCCTTTTATTATATCTTTATGTTTTATTTTTCTATCTTCTCTCCCTTGAGATTTAAATCTTATAATATAATTTTCTCCATTTTTAATCTTTTCAATAGCTTCATCTGTTGAAAGAGTTCTACATTTTGCCCATACACTATAATATCCTGGTCTTATTTTTGCAGTTTCTTGTTTTTCTCTTATTTGGTTTAACTCTTCTGGCGTACAAAAACATGGATATGCTAGTCCTCTTTTTATTAATGCTTTTGCATATGCTTGGTATATATCTTTTCTTTGGCTTTGTTTATATGGTCCATAGTCTCCTTTTTCCTCTTTTTCTCCTATCATACCTTCATCTGGGTTTATTCCAAAGTCTTTTAAACTATTTACAATTTGAGCTGTTCCATTTTCAATTTCTCTTTTTTGGTCTGTGTCTTCTATTCTTAATATAAATACTCCTTTTGATTGCTGTGCTAGTTTTCTATCAATTATTGCTCCAAATAGTCCTCCTATATGTACAAATCCAGTTGGACTTGGTGCAAAGCGTGTTACCATTGCACCTTCAGGCAAATTCCTTTCTGGATATTTTTCTTCATAATATTCTATTTCCTTTACATTTGGAAATATTAAATCTGCTAATTCATTATAGTTCATATTTCTTAATCATTCCTTCCATTATTTTTTGATTATATTCGATTTGTTTAAGAATCTCTGATTGCACCTTTGTTCTTATTAAGTTGTGGTCTTCTTTTCTTACTGCAAAATATATATCACCATTTAAATAATCTGTTAAGAACCTTATTGCATTTTCATAAGTCATCATCCATATGCCTAACGGTAATAATTCTAGTTCTTCTTTTGTTATTATAGTCTTTACTTTTTCTAAGAAACCTTTTGTATATGCTTCAAATCTATTCATATCAACATGTATTTTAGATATATCTCCTTCATCTTCTCTAGATGTAGTAGAGGATGTTCTAATACCTTCACCAAAGTCGTATACTATAGATCCTGGCATTATGGTATCTAAATCTATTAATGCAACATACTTGTTTGTATCTTTATTAAATAATATATTACTAAGTTTTGTATCATTGTGTGTTGCTCTTGTTGGAATTGTTCCATTTTTTAGTTTGTTTGTTATGGTGTCTGTGATAGATGTTCTTTTTTTATCAGTTAGAAAATCTATATATTCTTTAGCTTTTTCAAAACGCTCTTTTCTTTTTTCCTTGTTTTCTTTTGATTCTATTGCAATTTCTAACTGTTTTACTCTATTAGGAGTATCATGGAATTTTGGTATTGTTTCAAACAATGTTTCTGCATTAAAACCATTTAATTGTGTTTGGAAATCTCCTATTGCTTTTCCTGCTTCTTCTAATATTTCCAGACTTTCTGTTGATAAAAAATTTTTTGTATTTTCAATAAATTCTTGCATTCTCCAATTATTATTATATATATACTTTGGTTTGTTCTCTTTTGTTTTTATAAATGTTATTGTTTGAATATTACTCTTCTTTTTTATAAAGTTGGTTACTCTTTCTACATTATCCATTAATTCATTAATGTTTGGAAACACATATGTATTTACATATTGTAAAATATATCGTTTTCCTGTATCACATTTTACTAAATATGTTTTGTTAATATGTCCACTTTCTATTAATGATATATTCTCTGGAGTACCATTTATATTAAACTTTTTTGCTATTTCAAATACTTCATTATTTTCCATTGTTTGTATTCCTTTCTATTATGTCAATATTATTAAAAATCCCCCTATAAAGCTCATTATAAAACCTAGTATCTTTAATCCAAGTGTAGCTCCATTCTGATCACCAAATCCAAAAAACTTTTTTGTTATTATTCTTGCATCATATATTAATATTATTCCAAGCATTATTATTACTGTTCCTATTATTTCTAATAACTCCATATATATTTGCTCCTTTTACTTTTACCTATAGAATTATATCATATCTGTTTGCATTTTTGTAGATGTTATATGAATTTTTATTATATTTTTGGTTAAAATATTTGTATGTTTTAGGAGGGTGTTATTTTGAAAATTATTATATCTTTGGTTCTAAGTATTTTGATTCTAACTGGTTGTGCTAAAAATAATATAAAACTTGAAGGTACTGGTAACTATAATACTCAAAGTTTATCTCATAGTGAAACTCATAAAGCTGAAAATAATGTTGAAGATAAAAATACTACACCTAAAGAGGAACCTTTTACCGCTTTTTCTACTAAGGTTTCTCAAAAGGATCCAAATAGACAGACTAACATTACTATTACCTGTCAGTCTTTAAATGGTATTATTGTAAAATCTGGTGAAACGTTTTCTTTTTGTAATACTTTAGGTCCAGCCAAACCAGAAAACGGCTATCAAAAGGCTGATACGTTTGATAGTGACGGTGATACAATTAAGGCTTATGGTGGTGGTAAATGTCAAGTAAGTACAACTTTATACAATGCAGTATTAGCAGGCTCTGGTTTGACTGTTGTTGAAAGACATACACATAGTGGTGATGTCTTCTATGTTCCAGAGGGTAAAGATGCTTGCGTTAGTTATGGTTCATGTGATTTTAAATTTAGAAATGATAATCCTTTTGATATAAAAATGTACTTTTCAAACACTCCTGATAGTATTGATGTGAGTATTGTTAAAATTTCTTCATAAATCTATAAAAGCTTCATAAACTGTTATTAGATTATCTTGCCGTCGAAGCTTCGTCGGTGCTTATCTTAGGGGGAGTTTATGAAAAAATTTACATATTTATTGATTTTTGTTATGTTATGTTCTTTTTCAATGCCGGTTTTCGCTAGTGATAGTATTTATGTGTGGTCTGACAATTCTTTGCCTGAAGCTATCTCTACTTCGGCAAGTTTGCGGTAACAAGGAAGGGAACTTTTTAAATTTAACTTGTAATAGTGCTATTTTAATGGAGCAATCAACAGGTACAATTTTGTATGAACATAATAGTCATGAACAGTTAAAACCCGCAAGTGTTACTAAAGTTATGACAATTTTACTTATAATGGAGGCTTTAGACAATGGCGTTATTTCACTTGATGATAGGGTTGCTTGTTCCGAAGAGGCTTCAAAAATGGGGGGTTCACAAATTTGGTTAGATACCACCGAGACACTAACTGTAAATGAAATGTTAAAAGCAATTTGTGTTGTTTCTGCTAATGATGCCTCAGTTGCTATGGCTGAGCATATCTCTGGAAGTCAAGAATTGTTTGTTGAAAAGATGAATGCTCGTGCTAAAGAACTTGGCATGAATGATACCTGTTTTAAAAATTGTCATGGTCTAGATGAAGATGGTCATGTTACATCAAGTTATGATATTGCCTTAATGTCCAGAGAACTTATGTTAAATCATCCTAGCATCACAAATTACACTACTATATGGATGGATACTTTAAGAGATGGAAAATCTCAATTAGTTAATACAAATAAATTGATAAGAAATTATGAAGGATGTACAGGACTTAAAACTGGTTCAACTTCAACTGCACTATTTAATCTTTCTGCAACTGCTACTCGAAATGAATTATCACTAATTGCTGTTATAATGCGTGGAGAAACTAGCTCCATTCGTTTTGCAGAAGCTAAAAAATTACTTGATTATGGCTTTAGTAACTTTGAATATCTAAAGTATGCTCATAAAGGAGATGTTGCTAAGCAACTTTTAGTTAATAAAGGTACTACTGATATAGTAGAGGTTATTTTTGAGAGTGATGCTGGTAGTTTAATTCCTAAAGGACAGTCTGCAAACATTATAACAACAGTATCTCTCCCTGAAAGCTTAAATGCTCCTATTAATAAGGGAGATAAACTTCGGTGAAGTAAATTTTAGTTTAAATGGCGAAACTCTTGGGACTGTAAACTTAGTTGCAAGCACATCTGTTACTAAGTTAAATCTCGGTAATATGATGGCCTATGTGATAGAAAGATGGTTTACGTTACTTAGATAATAAAAATAGGGATTATGATTTTTTTTGATAAATTATAATCCCTGTTTTTATTAATACTAAATTTATTTTTTCTTTTTGGTTGTTCTCTTTTTAGCTGTTTTTCTTGATGTTGTTTTCTTCTTTACAGCCTTTTTTTCTTCTTTTCCTGGTTTGTTCCAAGAAATATAGTCACATGATACTGGGTTATTTTCACAAATATAGTAGTTTCTTCTTTTCTTTGTTTTTCTTATTTGTATTTTTCCTCCACATTTTGGGCATGGTTCATCTATTGTTTCTACTAGTGGTTTTGCATTTTGACATTCTGGATATCCAGGGCAGGCTAAAAATTTTCCATATTTACCATATTTTATTACCATCATTCTGCCACATTTTTCACATGGTACATCTGATACTTCATATTCAAGCTTTACATGTTCAAGTTCTTTTTCAACAGTTTCAACAGTCTTTTTAAACGGTCCATAGAATTCTCTTATAACTTTTTTCCACTCTTCTTTTCCTTCTGCAATTTTGTCAAATTGTTCTTCCATTTCTGCTGTGAATTTTACATTTAAAACATCTGGGAAATTTTCTACCAATAGTTTATTTACAATTTTTCCAAGCTCTGTTGGATATAATTGCTTTTGTACTTTTTCTATATAACGTCTTGCTAGAATTGTTGTAATTGTTGGTGAATATGTGCTTGGTCTTCCTATTCCTTTTTCCTCCAAGGTCTTTACTAAACTTGCTTCTGTGTATCGTGGAGGTGGTTCTGTAAAGCTTTGTTTTGCTTCTATTTTTTCCTTTTTTAACTCTTGACCCTCTATTAATTCAGGTATTTTCTCAAATTCCTCTTTTTCTTCAAGGTCAGCCGTTTCTACATATAGTGTCATAAAGCCCTTAAACTTCAAGGTTTGGCCATTTGCTCTAAAATTATAATTATCTGCTAATATTTTTACTGCAACTGTGTCGTAAATTGCAGTTGCCATCTGGCTTGCAATAAATCTATTATATATCAATTTGTATAGTTTGTATTGGTCATTGGTTAGACTTGCTTTTATTTTTTCTGGTGAAAGTTCAACATATGTTGGTCTTATGGCTTCGTGTGCATCTTGGGCATCTCCTTTTGTTTTGTAGTATCTATTTTCATAATATTCAGCTCCATATTCTTTCTCTATGTAGTCTTTTGCCCATTTTTTTGCTTCTTCTGAAATTCTTGTTGAGTCTGTTCTCATATAAGTAATTAAACCTATTGTGCCTTTTTCTGCTATTTTTACACCTTCATATAATCCTTGTGCAACAGACATCGTTTTTTTGATTGCAAAGCCAAGTTTTCTTGATGCCTCTTGTTGCATTGTACTAGTAGTAAATGGTGGTGCTGGTGTACGCTTCTTTTCTCCCTTTTTAATTTCTTCAACAGTATATTTAGCTTTTTCAATATCTGATAATATTTGATTTACTTCATTTTCGGAATGAATATCTATTTTTTCATTATTTTTTCCATAGAATTTTGCTTGAAAGCTTTTCTTACTCTTTGGCTCTTTAAGTTTAGCATATATATTCCAATATTCTTCTGGTTTAAAGTTCTCAATTTCCTCTTCACGTTCTACTATAAGCCTTACAGCAACTGATTGAACCCTTCCTGCTGATAATCCCTTTTGAACTTTTTTCCATAATACAGGACTAATTTTATATCCAACAATTCTATCTAATACTCTTCGTGCTTGTTGTGCATCTGTTAAGTCCATATCTATTTTTCTAGGTTCTTTTATAGCATTTTTTACAGCTTCCTTTGTAATTTCATTAAAGGTTACCCTACATACTTCTTCTGGATTTATATCTAATATATGAGCCAAATGCCATGCTATTGCTTCTCCTTCACGGTCAGGGTCAGTTGCAAGATACACCTTCTTTGCATCTTTCGCTTCCTTTTTTAAAGTTTTAATTAGATCTCCCTTTCCTCTAATATTTATATATTGTGGTTCTAAAGTATTTTCATCTACACCCAGCTTTGATTTCGGCAAATCTCTAATATGTCCCATTGAAGCAACTACTTTTGTGTTGCCACCTAAAAATTTTTTTATTGTATTTGCCTTTGCTGGTGATTCAACTATTATTAATTTATCTGTCATAAAAGTTTTCCTTTCCGAAATTTTATTTTTGGCGTCGCAAAATCCAGTTTTCCTTAGCTTCAACTGGAATATGTAATTTTACCTTTTGTCCTTCTTTTCCTGGATTTACGAAGTTTATCTCTTCTTCTGTGTCTGCCTCCCATAATTTATCTATTATAAATTTATATGGTTCTACTTTGTTTGGAATTATCAATTCTAATGTATCCCCTATTTGTAATCTATTCTTTATTTCTATTATACTCTTTTCTTTATTAAATTCCTGCACCTTGCCACCAAATTCATAATTGGGGTTGTACTGTTTTCCTTCGTACTCTTGGAAATCTCGGTTGTTCTTATCATTAAAATAAAATGTTGTTAGTCCTCTTGTCTTCGTTTTTTCTAATTCATTTAAATATTTTTTATAATTATAACCTTCTGGATTTTTTATATAGTCATCTATTGCTGCTCTATATGTGTTTATAATTGTTGCTAAATAATATTCAGTTTTTAGTCTTCCTTCTATTTTTAAACTATCTACGCCCATTTCAATTACTTCTGGTAATTCCTTTATTAGGCACATATCCTTTGATGATAATATATATGTTCCATATTCATCTTGTTCAACTGGCATCATAAGCCCTGGATTGTTTTTTTCTTCTAAATATAGATTATATGCCCATCTACAACTTTGTGCACAATCTCCTAAATTTGCTCCTCTACCTGCTAAAAAATCACTTAAATGGCATCTTCCAGAGTATCCATAGCATATGGCTCCATGTATAAACATTTCTATTTCTAAATCTTTTGGTTTGTTTTTTATAATTTCTTTTATTTCTTCTTTGTTTAATTCTCTTGCTAAGATTATTCTTTTAGCTCCATTATTATACCAGAACTTACTTGTATGATAGCTTACAGTATTTGCTTGTGTACTAATATGTATAGGAAGAGTAGGCGCAACTTCTTTTACAGCTTCAACAACACCTCCATCTGAAACAATTATTCCGTCTGCTTTTATTCTATCTAGCATTTTTATTTGTTCTTTTACCTCTTCATACATATAGTCTCTAGCATATATGTTAAGAGGCACATACACCTTCTTGTTTATGCTGTGTGCATATTCAATTATTTTTTCAAGTGCTTTATCATCAATTTCTACTCTTGACCTTAATGATAATTTTGAAGTTCCACAATATATGCTATCCGCACCATATTCAAAGGCCACCTTTGCTTTTTCAAATGACCCTGCTGGGGCTAATAATTCTGGTTTTTTCATCTTCTCCTCCTTATTTTTTTCTACTTATTGCTAGTCCATCTCCAACTTCTATTATCTCTGTTGTTAAGTTTTCATTTTCATTTAAATTTTTTAAAAATTCTCTAAGTCCTCGTACTGCTGTCCTTTGCTTGTGTTTATTATAATCACTCATTACATATCCTTTATATAAAATATTGTCCGCAATTATTATACCATTATTTGCAAGCATTCGTAAAGCCTCTGATAAAAATATTGGATATTTACCTTTTGCTGCATCGATAAATACCACATCATAAGGTCCTGCAAGTGTCGGTAAAATCTCTAATGCATCACCTTCAAAAATATGAATTTTTTCATCTAATCCTAAATCTTTTATATTTTGATTAGCTTCTTTTACTCTTTCCTCATCTCTTTCAATAGTATCAATATAACCATTTTCATTTAAATATTCTGAAAATCTAATTGCAGAATATCCAACAGCCGTACCTATTTCAAGTATCTTTTTTGGTTTTATTTTTTCTAATATTTTGCCTACCACTTCTAATGTATCATCCATTATAATTGGGATATGGTTTTCTAGGGCTTTTTTCTTTATTTCTTCAATTGAGTTCATGTCTTTTCTCCTTATATTTATATCTATAATATTACAAATAA
>ENA-OOSI01000681-OOSI01000681.1-human-gut-metagenome-genome-assembly--contig:-NODE-681-length-9729-cov-2.327579_pt1 | contig 9729 bp, 7 predicted proteins | sample MGYA00241171_ERZ501200 | MGnify/ENA primary metagenome ERZ501200 (study PRJEB25962, sample SAMEA2042554) | human gut metagenome | biome: human gut; feature: human-associated habitat; material: faeces...
AAAATATCGAATGCATTATAAACAGTGTAGCCGAAAGCGATGATACTAGAGATACTACTGTTATTTGAGTATTTATTGAAGGTCCTGCTGTGTCTTTAAATGGATCTCCTATTGTATCTCCTATTACAGCTGCCTTGTGGGCTTCTGAACCTTTGCCTCCAAAATTGCCTGCTTCTATATATTTTTTAGCATTATCCCATAACCCTCCACTATTACTCATTAGCATTGCAAGTAATAGTCCAGATAATATATTTCCAGCTAGAAATCCTCCTATTGCTTGAACCCCACCTACAAAGCCAACTATTAAGGTTGATATTATAGCTGATAATCCCGCTGGTATTAACTCTGTCATTGCTCCTAAAGTTGCTAAGTTTATACATTTTGCGTATTCTGGTTGTGCTGTACCTTCTTTTATACCTTTTATTTCTTTAAATTGTCTATGAATTTCTGAAACCAACTTTTGTGAATTCTTATTTACTCCAAATATCAATATTGCGGAAAATACAGCTGGTATTGCCACACCAACCAAAGCACCAAAAAATACAGATGGGTTCATTAAATCAAATGTAATTATTTCTCCTGTTGTGCTAGATACAATTTCTGCAAATGCTGCTAATAAAGCAATAACTGTAAGTCCTGCGGCACCTATGGCAAATCCCTTTGTAATTGCTTTTGTTGTATTTCCAGCCGAATCTAATTCATCTGCTCTTTCTATTACCTCATCCCCTAAATCTCCCATTTCTGCAAGACCTCTGGCATTATCTACAATTGGTCCATATGCATCATTTGAAACTATCATTCCAACAATTGATAACATTCCTATTGCAGACATAGAAATTCCTAGCATTGCATATCCTGGTCCGATTGGTTCGCATAATTTGTATGAAACAAGTGCTGCTAGTCCAATTCCAACTAACGCTGGTAAACTACTTATTAATCCATAAGAAAATCCAGATAAAATTGTAAATGCTGGTCCTTTTAAAGAACTTTTCGCAACACTTATAACAGGCTTTTTATCATCGCCTGTATAATAATTGCTTGTAAGTCCTATTACTACACCAATAATCATTCCTATTATTGCTGCTCCCCAAATTCTTATATTAAAATCGCAAAATATTGTTGCAAAAAATGTTAAAATTGTGAATATTCCACAAGTTAAATAAGTTCCATTATTAAGTGCTTTACCCGGATTTCCTTTTTTCCCTATATGTGCACAAAGTACTCCAATTATTGATGCTAAAAGTCCAATTGCACAAAAGCAAAACATCATGTTAACTTCTCCCAAAGGTAATGCTATTACTAATGTTGCCGCTATTGCTGCAATATTAGAGTCAAATAAATCTGCTCCCATTCCTGCAACATCACCTACGTTATCTCCAACATTATCAGCTATAACCGCTGGATTTCTTGGATCGTCTTCTGGGATTCCTAATTCTACTTTACCTGTTAAGTCTGCAGCCATATCTGCTGTTTTCGTAAAAATTCCCCCACCAGCTTTTGCAAAAAGTGCTAACAAACTCGCCCCAAAACTAAATGCCAAAACGATGTTAGAATTTTTTGTTAATAAATACAAAATCGAAGAGCCTGCTAGAGAAGTTCCGACAACAGCCATTCCCATAACTGCTCCACCTCTAAAGCCTGCCATAAAAGACTTTGCTAAGCTTTCTTTTGCTAAAATTGCTGTTTTAATATTTGCTATAGTTGCAATACTAATTCCTATAATTCCAGCTAATCCCGAAAAAGTTGAGCCTAAAATAAATGCTATAACCATTCCTATATTAGTCATAATATTTTCTGTTTTCCATATAGGTTCTGGGAAGAATAATAAAATTACTACTGCTAATACACACATAATAACTGCTAACATTTTATATTCTTTTTTTAAGAATGTGAAAGAACCTTCTCTAATTAATCTTCCTACATTTTCTATCTTTTCATTTTTAGCAGGCAGACTTTTCACCCATTTATAAAAGTAAAACGCTACAATGAAAGAAAGTACTGACACAAAGATTGAAACAATTGCCCAATCAATTTTCATAAATAATTCCTCCTTTTCTTTTGTTACATTAATATATATTATTTAAATTAATGTTAAAATTTAGTATCTACTTACTCGTCGCTTGATATCTCTTTATAGCATCTTCTATATTGCCATCAAATACTATTTTTCCTGTTTCCATAACCATTCCTCTTTTGCAAAATTCTGCCGCCATTCCCACTGAATGAGTAACAAATAGTAATGTAACTCCTTCATTTTTTATTATTTCATTAACTTTTTTACTACATTTTTTTCTAAAATTTTCATCACCCACACTAAGAGCCTCGTCTACTATTAAAATTTCAGGTTTAATATTTACATTAATCGAAAATCCTAATCTCGCCTTCATTCCGCTTGAATATGTTCTAATTGGTTGATCAATATATTCTTCAATTTCTGCGAAGTCAATTATTTCCTGCTCTAATTCTTTTATTTCATTGTTTTTTAATCCTAATAGTTGACCTTTCAAATATATATTTTCTCTTCCTGTGAATTCAGGGTCAAATCCTGAAGTAAGCTCTAATAACGCGCTTACTCTTCCTTTCACTGAAATTTCTCCATCTGTTGGATAGCACACTTCTGTTATCATTTTTAATATAGTTGATTTTCCTGCACCATTTCTTCCAAATATAGCTACTGATTCTCCCTTTTTTATATTAAATGATACATTATTTACAGCGTGCTTTTCTTTATAATTTTTGATTTTAAATAGTGTTGAAATTAGTCTCATCTTGTCATTTTTAAAAAGCTTATATGTTTTAGTAACATTTTTAAATTCAATTACATTTATATTCATCTATACGATTCCCCTTATCTAATAACTTTATAAAACGTCTGGTATTTCTTTTCTTAGTTTCTTATAAACTATAATTGTTACCATCAATAGTAATGTTGTTACTATAATAAAATATAATAATCTCTTAGGTTGTTCCCAAATCCAATTATGATATATAAAGCAATTTCTAAATCCATTTGTCAAAAAAGTTACTGGATTTATCATTAGTAATTTTTTTAACCATGATATATTTATTGTGTTTGCATCCCACAATATTCCTGATAACCAAAATACAGCTGTTACCATTGATTTCACCAAATTACCAAAATCCTTGCTTATTGCTGATAATAGTGAGGCAAACAAACTCCAAATTGTGCAAAAGATAAACATAAAAAGCATATAAATTGGCATTTGTAAAACGTATATTGTTGGAGTATAATTCATTGCAATAAATATTGATATAACAATTACCATTAATATGCAATGTATCATAAACTTTGAAATACTTGTAAATGTCGGTATTGTTGAGATAGGAAATTTCATCTTAGTTACTAGATAGCTGTATTTTCTTATTGTATCTACGCCCGATGTCAGCATATCACTTATATAGAACCATGGCACAACTCCTGAAATTAACCATAAAAAATACGGAAAACCTGACATTTTACTTGGAGCTCTTAGTCCTATGGTAAATGCAAACCAATACACAAATATTGTTACCGTAGGTTTAATAATAGCCCAAGACCACCCCAATGCTGCTCCACGGTAAGTTTTCGCTAAGTCAGCCTTAGCTAATTTAAAGATTTGTTCTCTATATATACAATGTTCTTTAATTATATTTATTAATTCTTTCACAATTTTTCTCCTTTAAAAAAAGTACTATTACTCTTTCTCTATTTTATTAATGTATTCGTCAACTTTTTTTCTAAATGCTGTTGAAGACCATGTGAATGGCCTTTTAGTATACCTTACCTCACAACATTTTTTTAATTTTTCAAATCTATCATCACCTTGCCAGTCACTTCCCATAGTTAATATATCTATGTTATATTTTTTTATATCTGATTCCTTTTGGTTCCAATCCTTTTCTGGTATTACCTCATCAACATATTTTATTGAACTTAACACTATTTTTCTTTCTTCAAAACTTAGATATGAACTTTTATGTTTAATTGCATTAAATTCATCCGTTGACAATCCAACTATTAGGTAATCTCCCATTTCTTTTGATTCCTTCAAATGTTGTATATGTCCTGGTGTAATCAAATCATATGTTCCATATGTTATAACTTTTTTCATTATACTGCCTCCTTAAATATTTCTTTTATAACTCTTTCACTTGCATTCCCATCATCTAGGTAATTATATTTTTTATTAAAATCCTCATACTTTCTTTCATATTTTGGAAACTCTGTTTCAATATTGATTATACATTTCTCCAATTCCTCTTGTGTCCTAGTTATTGGTCCTGGTAGCTCATCAAGTGATATATAAAAATCTCTCAATCTGCTTTGGTATAAATCATAATCATACATATAAAACACTATTGGTCTTTTTAAATTTGCAAAATCAAAAAATACACTGGAATAATCGGTCATTATAATATCACTGACTAAATATAGTTCATTGATTTCATCATATCTTGCAACATTTATAACAAAACCTTCATATTTGCTTAAATCTATACTATTGGCTATAAAATAATGCGGACTAAATAGGACTACATATTCATCACCTATAGCTTTTCTTAATCTATCAAAATCAATTTGTAATTCATATGTATATCCAATTCCTGAGGTATGTTGGTTATCTCTAAACGTTGGTAAATAAAAAATTACCTTTTTATTTATCGGTATCTTTAATTTTTCCTTTATCAGAGTAATATCTTTTTGTGTCTTATTAAATAAAAAGTCGTTTCTTGGATACCCTTCTTCTATTATAATATTTTCTTTATTAAGTTTCTTCAAGTTAAAAGCAGAAATGAATTTCTCTGTGCAGTATTTGCTTGGTGAAATAAAATAATCAAATCTTTTAGCATCAATATCATTTCTTTTTCTTATTTCTTTAATTGTATTAAGTACAGAACCATCGACCTCAATATCACATCTTAATTTTTTTATAGGTGTTCCATGCCAACATTGAACATACACTTGTCCTTTTTTCTTGGTTAGACTTTCTTCCATAATGGAATTAACAATCCAATATTTAGCTATTGAACAATATTTATAATACTCTTTAGATTTTGACTTTACAATTGTAGTTCTTTTATCTTCTTTTACATCATGAATATCAGTATCCAAAAACGCCCATACAAATTTAAAATTTTTAAATTGTGGCATTGACAGCATTTTTTCATATATTGCCTTTGGAGAACATGTATAGTTTCTTCCACCGAATGCTTCAAACAGTATTGTTTCATCATCCATTTTATATTTTATTTTATACCATATGTATCTTATTTTTTTTATTACTAAGTTTATGTTGCGACACATTTTTCTAAATAATATATTTCTTTTTGAAATATCAACCAACATCTTTTTCATTTTGTAAATTACCTGTTTTATCATAGTGCCTCCTCTATTAGTTTCATCATTTTTTGTGTACTATTTCCATCTAATTGTGATATGTATTTTTTTCTAAATGCATTATATGATGTAATATCATATTGATTATTGTCTATTATCTTGATAATATCTTTTATATTTTTATATACGCAATTCTTTAACTCCTTAAATAAATCTATATTTAAGCCGTTTTCTTTTTCGTATTTTTCATAATCATATACATATAAAAGTAATTTCTTATTCAATAAGCAAGCATCCATTGTTAGTGCTGAATAATCTGTAATAACATAATCCATTACTCTTAGTACATCATAAGTTAAAAACTCTTCTCTATTGATGCATATAACATTGGTTTTATTTATGTAGTTATTGTTTTTAGGGTGAAATGTTATAATCAAATTGTATTTTTCAGTATCTATGGCACTTATTACTTCCTCTATGTTATCTGTTCCATCACTTCTGAATGTTGGCGAATATAAAATATTTGTTTTTTTCTTAAGTTGAGGATACTTATCAAATAACTTTTTTACCATACTTTTATTTTCTTTTAATAAATAATCTGCCGAAGGCGTTCCAATATCCTTTACTTTTTCTATTGGAACATCAAATGCATGCGCGAAAAACAAATTCATCTCTTTTGAACCACTTATAACATAATCGTAATTTTTATGCATACATAAAGCTATAGCTATTTTTTTATTTATTCCATCTTCATATCCAATTGATTGATATCCAAATTTCTTTATGGCTCCTAATGCATGCCATAGTTGGATAATTTTTGTATTTTTCTTATGTTTAAGTACACTTACTACAATGTTATATCCATCAATTATAATAACTTTTGAAGAAGCAATTTGTTTCATTTGAGAATATAAGTTAAAGTAGTATTCTACACCTAATTTTATTTCTTTTAAAGATACTCTTTTCTTTTTTTCGTTTCTTATCATTGCATTTATACCTGTAGACACCTTTTTACATATTATGCTATACTTTATATTTCTTTTATCCAATTCTTCTATAAGCATTTTAAAATTGAGTGGCACTTCATTTGATTGTCTACTTAAAAAGAATACATTATTTTTTTGTTTATTAAATATTTTTATAAAAAAATATATGCTCTTTAGATGCCATTTAAATATAGTTATTGCACCTAATAAAAAAACGTCTTTAAAAAAGCTCATCAAAATTTTCTCCTTTTTGTTATTGATACATAGTTATTTTAATAAATTAATGATTTTTCTTGCAATTATTTCTCTAGCATACTTCAAGGTTATTATATCATAATTCTTTCTATATGTTTCAATGTTCAAATCTTTTACTCCTAATATTTTATTTAAAAGTTCTTCATTAGAGTGGTAATATGCCTCTGGAATCTCCTTAAGCACTTCTAATGATCCCACATTTTCCTTTGCAAAAACAGGTCTTCCATTTAAAATACTTTCTATATATGTCATTCCAAAAGATTGGTTGTTGCAAAAATCTACTACACAAGTACTTTCTTTAATCACTTTGTTTGGAGCATTAGTAACCCCGTTATATGAAATAATATCATCCAAATCATTTTTTAATATTTCATTAACAAAGCTATCCGCATAATCTCCTTGCCCGTATATATTTAATATAAGATTTTTAATTTTCTTATCTTTTAAATACTTTCCAAAATCTATAATATTTTTTATATCTTCCTCTCTATCTTTTGAGAGTCTTACTAATGAAACAACTTTTATTCTTCCATCAAATTCTGTTTGTATTTCTTTTTTTGATATCATGGCTCTACTTTCTAACGCATTTCCAATAATTTCAGATTTTTCGTAATTGTCGTAATTAAATATGTTTTTATACGACTCCCTACTTGCTTTTGTCACAAAAATGCAATTTTCAAGTTTTTCCTTTTTTATCTGCTCCATTAATCCTGGATAATATGTATTTATTACTTTGGCATCAGTATGAAAAAAATACAATTTATTTATTACTTCCTTATTAGCAAACTTTTTAACAAATAAATGTATACTCTCTCTAGTAGATATAATTGTTTTGGAATTTGTTGATTCCAAATACTCTTTCAATTTCTTGCCAATGTATGGAATCAAATTTTCTTTGTTAATATCATAGTTAAAATAGTAATAATCTTTTTTATTCCTATATAGATGTCTTTTTACTCTATTTAACCATTTATTCTGCTTTTTATTGTAAAAGGCATTTATCGTTAATCCGTATGGAAGCAAATAATTTGATTCTGTCATTTTTAAAGACAAAAGTTCTACTAAATATCCCTCTTCCAACATGGCTTCTGCTAAAGCTTTCGTAGCACTTACTGTTCCACCTTTTCCAGTAAAATTATATCCCAGTATTGTAATTTTATTTAACTGTAGTTTTCTAAAGTACTGGTACATTTTTTTTATATGTTCACCTTTTAATATATAGTCATAGTCTATATGCTTTGGAAGTTTATCTCTAAAAAATAGGTTTATATTATATTTTTCACTTATTATTGTTTCTATTAACTCGTCTACATATCTTATACTATACTTTTCTATTTCTTCTAATGGGTAATATGTATCTCTATATTTAAAATATTCTTCTGCATCTGGTTGAAACAGTATTACTGGTATATTTAATAATGTGCAATCAAATCCTACAGATGAGTAATCTGTAATCAGTAAATCACATGTTGCAAGTTCCTTCATTAAATTCATTTCGTTAGGTTTAACTAATTCTATATTATCTGTTCCTTTTATAGATTCTTTAATTGCACAAACCTTTTTATCATCATAAAATTGATGCATACATAATTTGATATCAACCTCATTGTCTTTAATATATTTTAAAAATCTCGCATCTTTAAAAACTCTATTTAATTTGTTTAAAAATTTCTTTGTCTCAAAATTATCTCCAAAATATTCTCTCCAAGTTATAAAAAATAAGATTTTTTTTCTTTTAAGTTTTTGTTTTTTCTTCTCCATATAGTATTCAACAGTTTTTTTATATCTTGGATGAAATTCTCCATAATATAACTGATAATCATTGAAGTCATTTTCCATCTTGAAAATTTCTTTTATATCAGGATTATAATAAAGGAATCTAAACATATTATTATAATATGAATTGCCCTTATACCCTATTTTTTTTATTCCTAGTGTTCCATGTTGTAAATATATTAATGGTTTTTTTATTATTAATTTAATTGGTTTTCCTAGTATTTCTTCTGGCAAAATGTCCCTATATGACAACGTTACAAAATACATATCTGCTTTTTTAAATAATTCCATATGTTTTAATGAATTTTTCCATACTATTTTATCTTGCTTGTCTTGTGGCAACGTTTTATAAAAATCTAGGTTTTGCTTATTTCTGGATAATATAAAATACTTGTTAATTTCATCTTTTACATTGCAAACTTCATCCCAAAAGTAATACGAATTATTATTATATGTGTTTCCTAAATTTTCTCCAAAAAGCCATATGAATTTTTTCATTTTATTGTTCTCCCCTTTTTATATAAAGGCTCTTAACCTTTTCATATCTTCTCCATACATTATTCCGATTCCAACATTATCGTTTATATCATATCCACTGTAAAATATATAATATTTTTCATTTTCATATACTATTTTCTCTTCAATTATTTTGTATCCAATATTCTGCATATGTTTTCTTAATTCTAAAACATCTTTATGACTAGATATAATTAATTTATTTGGCAAATTATTATAATCTAGTATTTTTTTTATTGTTTCTGTTCCTACCCCAGAAATTATTGCTATATCAAAAGTTTCATTTATATTTTTAAATCCATCGCTAACTATTAATTTTATTTTATTTTCTAAACCATACTTAACTAAATTTGTTTTTGCATATTCTAAAGCATTTTTTGATATATCACTACCTACGATGCTTTTGGTAATATTATTTTTATATAGATATATCGGCAAGTAAGCATGGTCTGTTCCAATATCTAAAACATAAGCATCCTTATCAACTAAGGATGCTAAAGTTTCTATTCTTTTCATTCTTCTAAGAAGTCTTTTAGTTTTTTAGCACGTGATGGATGTCGTAGTTTTCTTAAAGCTTTAGCCTCAATTTGTCTTATTCTTTCTCTAGTTACATTGAATTTTTTACCAACTTCTTCAAGAGTGTGGCATGTTCCATCAATAAGTCCAAATCTTAACTCTAATACTTCTTGTTCTCTAGCTTGAAGAGACATTAATACTTCTTTGATTTCTTCTTTTAATATTTCATTTTCTGTATATTCTTCTGGAGATAAGCTTGATTCATCTTTTAAGAAATCTCCTAGATGTGAATCATCTTCTTCTCCAATCGGAGTTTCTAATGATACTGGTTCTTGACTAATT
>ENA-OOSI01000686-OOSI01000686.1-human-gut-metagenome-genome-assembly--contig:-NODE-686-length-9708-cov-2.087020_pt1 | contig 9708 bp, 8 predicted proteins | sample MGYA00241171_ERZ501200 | MGnify/ENA primary metagenome ERZ501200 (study PRJEB25962, sample SAMEA2042554) | human gut metagenome | biome: human gut; feature: human-associated habitat; material: faeces...
CACCTGCAACATTCGGACCCATGGCGTGCATGAGCAGGAAATTGTGGCGGTCGTACTCCAAACCGAGGTTGTTGCTGATGCGGGCACTCATAGGCACGGCACTCACACCGGCATTTCCGATCAGTGGGTTCAGCTTCTTGCCCTTTGGCAGGAAGAGGTTCATCAGTTTCACAAAGAGGATACCGCTGGCTGAAGCGATGATGAATGCCAGGGCACCGAGGGCGAAGATCTTGATGGTGTTCAGGGTGAGGAACTCAGATGCCTGGGTAGAACAGCCTACAGTCAAGCCGAGCAGCATTACCACGATGTCATTCAGACTGCTGCCTGCTGTCTTGGCAAGTCTAGTCGTCTTTCCACTTTCTTTCAGGAGATTTCCGAAGAAAAGCATACCGAGCAATGGCAGACCTGATGGCACGATGAAGGTGGTGAGCAGCAAACCGACGATAGGGAAGAGGATCTTCTCTGTCTGTGATACCTGACGTGCTGGCTTCATCTTGATGACGCGCTCGTCCTTGGTGGTGAGCAGACGCATCAATGGGGGCTGGATTACTGGCACCAATGCCATATAGGAGTAGGCACAAACGGCGATGGCTCCCATCAGGTTAGGACTTAACTTACTGCTCAGGAAGATGGCGGTAGGTCCGTCGGCACCACCTATGATGGCAATACCGGCTGCCTGGTTCGGTTCGACCCCCGGAGCCAGTGCTATCATGTAGGCACCGAAGATGCCAAACTGGGCAGCTGCACCGATTAATATCAGCTTCGGATTGGATATTAATGCCGAAAAATCGGTCATCGCTCCGATGCCCAGGAAAACGAGTGGGGGATACCATCCCTGTCTTACTCCTTGATAGAAGATATTCAGAACGGAATTATCTTCGTATAGGCCTATTTCGAGTCCGGCATCAGCACGGAAGGGGATGTTGCCCAGGATGATGCCCAGTCCGATGGGCACCAGGAGAAGTGGTTCAAAATCCTTCTTGATGGCAAGCCAGATGCAGATAACTCCTATCACGATCATGGCGAGGTTTCCTGCCGTGGCATTCGCAAAGCCCGTATAGGTCAGGAACTCATTGAAGTTTTGTATGATGAAATCCATAAGCTATCTATTTAATGGTTACTAACGTATCTCCTTCCATCACGGCATCGCCTTTATTCACGTTGATGCCGGTGATGGTTCCGGAAGTCTCTGCCTCGATGTTGTTCTGCATCTTCATGGCTTCGAGGATCACGACGGTATCGCCTGCATTAACCTTGTCGCCCACCTTCACCTTGATTTCGTTGATGGTACCTGGCAGAGGGGCTACCACTGGCTTGCCGGTAGCTGCTTTTCCTGCATCTCCTGCATTTCCTGTTTGACCGCTGCTTGCTGCGGATTGCAAATCCGCAGATGCCTTTGCGCTCTGAGGGGCTGATGATGAGCTGCTAGCTCCTTCGTTAGCTGTCCCTCCCAACTTCACTTTCTGCTTGCCAGCCTTTACTGGCTGCTTCATTTCCACTTCGAATGGGATGCCATTCACGGTTCCGTTGGCGATGTTGCCTTCTATATCCTGGATCTCGACTTCATAATCGACTCCTTTCACTGTATATTGATACTTAGCCATAGTTTCTGTTATTTAGAATTATTGATATTATTGAATTTCGGAGCATTCCATCTTGTCTGTTTAGGCTTGATGGTAATGATGCCGGATTCTACATCATGTACATCCTCCAGGTATTCCTTGAGGGCGAGCGAGATGACCGCCATGTAGATTTCCTTGTCAATACCCTTGGTCTTCAGACCATCCTTCAGCAGGATATTGGTCTTATGACTCAGGTCTTGCGTTACCTCAATGGTCTTCTTGCCGGTCTTATATAATAAGGTGGCATGCTTCTCGGTGGCACGGGCGATGCGCTGCTTGTGTTTCATGTAGGCTCCGAATGCCCAGAATACGACGAAGAGGAGGGCGAGACATGAGAATACGATGCCCATTGAAAGCACGGAGATGCCGATGCCGTATGGATCCTGCTTCTTCAGAAGCTGTGCCTTGCTCAGACCTATGTGTTGTGGCAGATAGCCCGGGGTGATGGCTCCAGCTATGGCTTTCTCCCATGTCTTGAAATCCTGGCTCAATTCATAGCTTTCGTCGGCAGCCAATACAGGCACGCTTACGGAGTCTATCAAGTCCACGGCATTTCCGTCATAGAGGGCTATCCAGTTGGGCTTCTTTTCCTGTAGAATCAGATTGAGGTGGAAAGGACCTGTGTTGGAAGAATCCTTTGCCTTCCAGAACTGCCCGTTCCAGCCGTCCTTGTACCAGGAACTGCTGTCGAAGATGACGATGCTTTTCTTGCCGCCCAGTGTGGTTCGGGGCTCGTTGTTCGGCAAGGGGCACATCAGTTGTCGGCGTGCTTCGGGCGAAAGATTCTTGTTGAGAACCCGTCGGTCGGTGGTTAGGAACATACCACGTACGTTATACGTGGTAAAGGAGGAATTGCTCAATTCCACCCATGGTTTGTGCTGACCGTACTCATCTACGAGGTTGGTACGGTTGTGGGTCATCACCTCCGTAATACGGATGCTCTTGGCTCCCTGGCTCCAAGCGGGCAAGGATGCGATGACTAGCATGGTTATCAAAAATCCCAATTTCTTCATACGCATATCAACGTTTTAGAAGTTTTCATTTTTAAGAAAATCACATTAGGTTTTCTTGTCTGTTGTTTTAATGCGTCAAAGTTACGAATAATTTGTGAAAAGGCAACAAAAAAGGTGCACAAATTTTTATCTTTGTGCACCTCTTTTATAATTTATAACTATTACTAGTTGTTTTGTTAACTTTTGTAAGCGTTTATGCTCCGCAGAAGAACAGCACCACGATCTGGGCTGTAAAGATACGGAGGAACATACTCAATGGATATACGGTAGAGTAACCTACGGCTGGAGCCTCCTTAGAGCAGGAGGCGTTGGCGTAAGCCAGTGCAGGAGGGTCGGTATAAGTACCGGCAAGCATACCCATGATGGTGAAGTAATTGAATTTGAACTTCAATCTGGCGATGGTACCCACGATGAGGATAGGAATGATGGTGATGAGGAAACCGCATCCCACATACTTCAATCCGTCGCCCTGAACCACTGTGTCCCAGAATCCGGCACCAGCCTTGATTCCCACACTCGCCAGGAAGAGTACCAGTCCTATCTCTCGCAGCATCATGTTGGCGGAGGTAGTGGTATAGGTAACCAGCTTCATGCGATAACCGAAACGGCCGATGAGGATGGCGATGATGAGCGGACCACCTGCGATACCCAGCTTCAATGGCACTGGCATGCCAGGGATAGCGAATGGGAGAGAACCGAAGATGATACCTACCATGATACCGATGAAGATGGTAGCGATGTTAGGTGCATCGAGGCGCTTTATAGAGTTACCCATGATTTCAGCCACACGGTTTACATTCTCCTCAGGACCTACTACCATCACGCGGTCGCCCACGTGGAAGTGGTGGTTCCGGCCTGCGAAGAGATCCATACCCTGACGAGAAATACGGGTCACGTTCACACCATATACACTGGAGAAGTGCATCTTGCCAAGGGTCTTGCCGTTCATCTCAGGACGGGTAACGATGATTCGTCTGGATACGAAATGCTGAACCTCATCCTTCTCGCGGTCCCACTCTGCATCAATCTCAGGACCGATGAAAGCCTTGATGGCCTCTGCATCAGCCTCAGCACAAACCACGAGCAGCTCGTCGCCTACCTCGAAGGTGGTCTTGCTGTTAGGGATGCTTACCTCTCCGTCGTGGAGCAGTCTTGAGCAGACGATGTCTCGGTTCAAGAACTCAGAAACCTCTCTCAGCGTTCTGCCTGCGATGTAGGCATTCTCCACGCGCAGGTGCATATTGTGAGGTTTTGCATGAGGGTTGGCAGCCTCCTCCTCGTTGAGCTGCTCTTCTTCTGCAGCCATATCCACGCGGGTGATGTACTTGATGAGGATGGTAGCACCGATGATTCCAACCACACCTAGAGGATAGGCACAGGCATAACCATTGGCGATGCTAGGAGCACCGTTAGGGAAAACACTGAGCAATGCCTCGTTGGCAGCACCAAGACCTGGGGTGTTGGTAACCGCACCATAGAGGGTACCCACCATCATAGGCAGGTTCTGTGGGTTGCTAGTGTCGAAGAAGAGGTAATAGCATCCGAACATCACGAGGATGTTGAGCAGGATAGCTGTGGCAGAAAGCAAGTTCAGTGTCACACCACCTTTCTTGAAACTCTCGAAGAAGCCAGGACCCACCTGCATACCGATCATGAAGACAAAGAGTATCAATCCGAAGTCTTGCACGAAGGTAAGGATTTCCTTAGGACCCGTGAAGCCCACGTGGCCAGCCAGGATACCTGCGAAGAGCACGAAGGTAACACCCAGCGAGATGCCACCAATCTTGATCTTTCCCAGATACACACCAACCGCAATCACGATTGCGTAGAGCAGGGCGATGTGAGCCACCGACTCTGTGTTGGTGAAAAGATTAATAATCCAATCCATTAATTTCTTTTAAATTTTCGGTTTTAATAATATATTGAATAAAGGGAATACTGTATCGTGATTATTAAGGCAGGGTATCTTATATTGAAAAATTCGAGGACATCCACGGATGGGATGCCCCCGAACTCAATTTATATAGAAACCTATTGATTACTTCTCAATAGCTGCTACACCTGGCAATACCTTACCCTCGATAGCCTCGAGAAGAGCACCACCACCTGTAGAGATATAAGATACCTGATCTGCCAAACCGAACTTGTTGATACAAGCTACAGAGTCGCCACCACCGATGAGTGAGAATGCACCTTCCTTGGTAGCCTCAGCGATTGCGTCAGCGATAGCCTTAGAACCACCAGCGAAGTTGTCGAATTCGAATACACCTGCAGGACCGTTCCAGAGGATTGTCTTAGCACCCTTGATAGCTGCAGCGAAAGCCTTGCGAGTCTCAGGACCTGCGTCCATACCCTCCCAGCCGTCAGGGATGTTGTTAGATGGGCAAACCTGGGTATTGCAGTCGTTCTTGAAGTCGTCACCGCAGATAGAGTCTGTGCCGAGTACGAGGTTTACACCGTTCTCCTTAGCCTTCTTGATTACGTCGAGAGCTACATCGAGCTTGTCATCCTCGCAGATAGACATACCGATCTTGCCGCCTTGCGCTTTCGTGAAAGTATAAGTCATACCACCCGTGATGATCAAGTTGTCTACCTTGTTCAACAAGTTCTCGATGATCTCGATCTTAGAGGAAACCTTAGAACCACCCATGATAGCTGTGAATGGGCGCTTGATGTTGCCGAGAACTGCGTCAACAGCCTTTACCTCTTTCTCCATCAGGAAACCGAGCATCTTGTGATCCTTGTCGAAAGAATCTGCGATGACAGCTGTAGAAGCGTGCTTGCGGTGAGCTGTACCGAATGCGTCCATTACATATACGTCAGCGTAAGAAGCCAACTTAGCAGCGAACTTCTTCTGACGCTCCTTCATCTCAGCCTTAGCAGCGTCGAACTCAGGAGTACCCTTCTCTACACCTACTGGCTTGCCTTCCTCTTCAGGATAGAAACGAAGGTTCTCGAGCAGGAGAGCCTCACCTGGCTTCAAGGCAGCAGCCTCAGCATCAGCGTTACCGCAGTCCTTAGCAAACTTAACCTCTACACCGAGAGCGTCTGATACGTTCTTAACAATCTGAGAGAGTGAAAGCTCTGGCTTAACCTTGCCCTTTGGCTTACCCATGTGGCTCATCATGATGAGCGCACCACCGTCTGCGAGTACCTTCTTCAAAGTAGGGAGGGCACCGCGGATACGAGTGTCGTCTGTTACATTACCATTCTCATCCAATGGCACGTTGAAATCAACGCGTACGATTGCCTTGTGACCAGCAAAGTTAAAATTCTCAATTTTCATTTTACCTAAATTTTTATATTAGTATTATGTTATTAACCCTGTTTACTGCTGAAACGACCTTTGCCCTACGACTAGTGAGCTTATCAGGCTCCTATGTGCATACTATATAAAAATAGGAGTGGTGTCGGGTCGTAACAAACTCTTTCCGTAGGCAAAAGTAACAAAAATAATCGGTACTACCAAATCTTTCTGCTACGATTTAAAGATTTTTTGTGGTAGATAAGCTTTTTTGCCATATCTACTTTGCAAAACGATGGTTATAAAATGTAAAAATGGTTACTTTTTTAGTGTTTAAAGAAAAAAAACTGTACCTTTGCCGACAAATTCAATCGTTATGGCAAAAGATAAGATAGCATACGTTTGCAGCAACTGCGGGCAGGAAAGTGCCAAGTGGATGGGTAAATGCCCTAGCTGCGGACAATGGAATACTTTTAAGGAGATACGCATTGCGGCTGATTCGGGATCGCAGGCGGCTAAAAGCGCTGGCATGACCATGAGGCATGGCGGGGCTGCTACCATGTTTGGTGGGCAACACTCCGACGCGGATGCCAAGCCGATGAATCTGAAGGATATTTCGGCTGTGAGCCGCGTATCGATATGATGGACGAGGAGCTGAACCGCGTACTGGGTGGTGGTATGGTGCCGGGAAGCATCACCCTGCTGGGCGGTGAACCGGGCATCGGAAAGAGTACCCTTACGCTGCAAACCATCCTGAATATGAAAAATAGAAGGGTGCTGTATGTGAGCGGTGAGGAGAGTGCCCATCAGATTAAGCTGAGAGCTGACAGACTGGCGAAGGGACAGGCTATGCTGAAGGGAACTTCGGCAGAAGACGTTGCTTCGTTGGCAGGAACTCCACCGGAGAATGCCTTCGATCATATTACGATTCTCTGTGAAACACAGTTAGAGAAAATCTTTTCTCATATTCAGCAAGTGGCTCCAGAACTGATAGTTATCGATTCTATCCAAACAATTGCTACAGAGAGTGTGGATAGCTCTCCTGGTTCTGTATCCCAGGTGCGTGAATGCGCAGCATCGCTCCTGAGATTTGCCAAGACTAGCGGTATCCCTGTTATCCTGATCGGACATATTAATAAGGAGGGAACCCTGGCTGGTCCGAAGATTCTGGAGCATATTGTGGATACCGTCATCCAGTTTGAGGGTGATCAGCATTATATGTACCGCATCCTGCGAAGCATCAAGAACCGATTCGGAAGCACTTCGGAACTCGGCATCTATGAGATGCTGCAGGGAGGATTGAGACAGGTGAGCAATCCGTCGGAACTGCTCCTTACGGAAGACCACGACGGATTGTCGGGTGTTGCCATCAGTGCTGCCATTGAGGGTGTACGCCCGTTCCTGGTGGAAACGCAGGCTCTGGTGAGCACGGCGGCATACGGAACTCCCCAGCGCTCGGCAACGGGTTTCGACCAGCGAAGACTGAACATGCTCCTGGCGGTGATGGAGAAGCGAGTGGGCTTCAAGTTGATGGCGAAAGATGTGTTCCTGAACATTGCGGGAGGCTTGCGAGTGACGGACCCTGCGATGGACCTGAGTGTGCTGGCTGCGGTATTGAGTAGCAATGTGGATACAGCGATAGAGCAGGGCTGGTGTATGTGTGGTGAGGTAGGACTGCGAGGTTCGTCCGGTGAGCCGTATCGAGCAGCGCATCGCTGAGGCAGAGAAGCTCGGATTCCAGCATATCATCATTCCGAAGTATAATTATCATGGTTTCGACCATAAGAAATATCAGATAGAGATTCATCCCGTAAGGAAGGTGGAAGAGGCGTTTCGCTGCCTGTTCGGGTAAAATCTCACGCAGATTTCTCGGATTCCGCAGATTTTTGTGTACAATCTGACTTTATGAATATTGTATAATCTGATTTTAAAATAAAAAGTTCAAAATAAATGAAGGATTCAGTAATTATTGTGAGCGGCGGTATGGACAGTATTACCCTGCTCTATGACAAGAAGGACGAAATCGCCCTGGGTATTAGTTTCAATTATGGCAGTAATCACAACGAGCGGGAGATTCCTTTCGCCAAGATGCACTGCGAGCGACTGGGCATCAAGCATATCACCATTGATCTGGGATTCATGCATCAGTATTTCAAGAGCTCTCTCCTGGAAGGTGCCGATGCCATCCCTGAGGGACATTATGCCGATGACAATATGAAATCTACCGTGGTGCCTTTCCGTAATGGTATCATGCTGAGTATCGCCATCGGTATCGCTGAGAGCAACAATCTGAAGAAGGTGCTCATCGCCAATCACGGCGGCCACCATGCGATCTATCCCAACCGATGAGGCAGCCGAGGCTGGCACCTTCGTAGATGTTCGCGTGGTGGCTCCTTATACCAACATCACCAAGGGTGAGATTGCAGCCATCGGCAAGAAGCTGGGCATTGATTATGCCGAGACCTGGAGCTGCTACAAGGGTGGCGAGAAGCATTGTGGCAAGTGTGGTACCTGCGTAGAGCGCAAGGAAGCCCTGGCTGAAGCGGGTATCGAGGATACCACGGAGTATGAGGAATAAAGAATGCCTTATATAATAAGGTGTAGATAAAAGTTAATGAGGAAATATAAAAGATAAAACATAATTCAAAATGAAGAAAATGATTTTTACAGCTGCTATGATGCTGGCATCTGCAGCAGCGATGGCTCAGAGCGGAACCTTTCAGATCAAGGGTAACGTAGAGGGGTTGCCGGATTCTCTGGTAGCTATGATTGGAAGAAAGACGGAAAACATCGAGGTTAAGAAAAAGAAGTTTGTGTACTCCAAGAACTTTGATAAGCCTCAATGGGTTTATCTCTGTGACCTGAAGGTCATCAAGAGTGGAGTATTTCAGGCTAACCGTGTCTTTGCCATTCCGGGTGAGACTATTGAGATGAACGGTAACTTCACTGAGGGCGTCGATATCAAGGGAGGTAAATTCTATCAGGAACAGGATTTGATGGATGAGTATAAGGGTCAGGCTTACAAGGATATCAAGGCGCTCTGGAAATGGTATTCTGACAATGTGAATGACAGCAACCGCGATTCTATCGAAAAAGTTGTAGATGAGCGTATGGAACCTTTGCAGAAGAAGTATGCTGCCGACCTTCTTGCTTATGCCAAGCAGCATTCTGATCAGGAATGTATCGCTCTTCTCATCGACGAGCTGGACGATGTCAAGGATAAGGAGACTTTGATCAGTCTGATGGCAGATAACGTCAAGAATGGTAGAATGAAGGCATACTATGAGCCAATCTTCGAACGTGCCAAGAAGCGCGCAGAGATGGAGGAGAAGGCTAAAGTGGTTCAGGCTTCCGGTGTAGAGGCTCCTGATTTTACCTTGAATGATATCAACGGCAAGCCATTCTCTCTTTCCAGCCTTCGTGGCAAGTATGTAGTCATCGACTTCTGGGGTTCTTGGTGTATCTGGTGTATCAAGGGTATGCCTAAGATGAAGGAGTACTACGAGAAGTATAAGGGTAAGTTCGAAATCCTGGGTGTTGACTGCAATGATACCGAGGCTAAGTGGAAGGCTGCCGTTGAGAAGCATCAGTTGCCATGGATTCACGTCTATAATCCAAAGGGGAGCGATGTACTCGACAAGTATGCTGTTCAGGGCTTCCCAACTAAGATTGTCATCGGTCCTGACGGCAAGATTGTGAAGACCATCGTGGGTGAGGATCCTGCATTCTACACCTTACTCGATGAAGTGCTTGGTAAGTAAGTCCAATTGGCAAAGCGCCCTGAAAGAGCAAAAGCATAGTAGATTTAATGCTTTTGCCCTTTCAGGGC